>Ga0164290_1000206_pt1 | contig 223558 bp, 193 predicted proteins | sample Micstemetagenome_FD_108782 | JGI IMG/M metagenome (GOLD analysis project Ga0164290, IMG submission 108782) | Contaminated culture microbial community from soil near Moab, Utah, USA - Microcoleus steenstrupii SON62 (Illumina Assembly) | ecosystem: Environmental > Terrestrial > Soil > Soil crust... | reverse complement strand
CACGGTGCTCGAAGATGGTCATGCCGCCGGCATGAAGGTGCACGCCTGGGTGGCGGTGAACCTGGTGTCGAGTTCGGTGACGTTGCCGGCATCGCGCGAACACGTGATTTACCGATCGCCCGAATGGCTGATGGTGCCGCTGGAGCTGGCAGCGGAGATGAAGAAGGTCGACGTGCGCAGCCCCGCCTACATCGGCCGCCTGGCCCGTTGGACGCGCGCCCGCTCCGCCTCGGTCGAAGGTCTCTACACCTCGCCGGTTCATCCGGGCGCACAGGCCCACGTCGCCGCCGTCGTCGGCGAGCTGGTCCGCAACTACGCCGTCGACGGCGTGCACCTCGACTACGTGCGCTTCCCCAACGAGAGCTTCGACTACAGTCCGTCGGCGATTGAGCTGTTCAAGACGACGATCTTTCCGGACTTGACCGAGCAGGAGCGGCGGGCGGCCGCGGCCCGTGAAGTGCTCGATCCGGCGGCCTACCCCAACCTGTTCGCCGAACGCTGGGACGAGTTCCGCCGGTCGGGCCTGACGGAGCTGGTGGTCAAGGTGCGGACCGCGGTGAAGGCGGCCCGCCCCGGCACGCTCGTGAGTGCGGCCGTGGTGCCCGACGCCACCCAGGCCACCAACTCGCGCCTGCAGGATTGGCGAGGCTGGCTCGACCAGTCGCTGCTGGACGTCCTGGTGCCCATGGCCTACACGACCGACAGCCAGGTCTTCCGGGCGCAAGTGGCCGCCGCTCGTGAGTATGCCGGGCAGGTGCCGGTGTGGGCCGGCATTGGCGCCTACCACCTGCCCCAGGCGCAGACGCTGCAATACATCGCTACCGCCCGCCAGCTCGGCGCCGGCGGCATTGTGCTGTTCTCGTACGACTCGCTCACCGCGCCTCCCAACAGTGCCGGCAGCCTGAGCGAACTGGGCCGTGCCGCATTCGGAGCCGGATCGCACTAAACTCCTGATTCCATGTCGCTGTCCGCAGTCGACTACGCCGTCATCGGCGTTTACCTGCTCGCCATCACCGCCTTCGGGTCGTGGTTCGCACGCTACCAGAAGACCACCCGCGACTATTTCCTGACCGACCGCAGCGTGCCGTGGTGGGCGATCTGCTTCACCATTGTCGCCACCGAGACCAGCACGCTCACGTTCATCGGCATTCCGGCCCAGGCCTACGGCGGGAACATGACGTTCCTGCAGCTGGCCATCGGCTACATCATCGGCCGCGTCCTGGTCAGCCTGCTGTTCATTCCGGCGTACTTCCGCGGCGAGCTGTTCACGTCGTACGAGTTGCTGCAGCGGCGATTCGGCACGAGGGTCAAGACGCTGGCGGCGGTGATCTTCCTCATCACGCGCTCCCTGGCCGACGGCATTCGCCTGTTCACGACCGCACTCGTCATCTCGATCGTCACGCAGGTACCGGTGACCGCCGTGGTGATCGTGCTGGGCGCGGCGATGATCGTCTACACCATGCGCGGCGGCGTCTCGGCCGTGATCTGGACCGACGTGGTCCAGATGTTCGTCTACATCGCGGGCGCCGCGGCGGTGGCGATCGCCCTGCTCAACCGCATCCCGGGCGGTTGGCCCGAGGTGGTGCGCGTGGGCCAGGAGACCGGCCGGTTCGTGTTCTTCGATCCGGCGTTCGACCTGACCAGGCCGTATACGATCTGGGCCGGCTTGCTCGGCGGCGTCGCGCTGACGCTGTCGACCCACGGCACCGATCAGTTCCTGGTGCAGCGCCTGTTGTCGGCGCGCAGTGCCAGGGAGGCGTCGCGCGGGCTGATCCTGAGCGGCTTCATCGTGTTCGCGCAGTTCACGCTGTTCCTGCTGATTGGCGTCATGCTGTTTGCGTATTACCAGCACGTGCCGGTCCCGCAGATGCTGACGCGCGCCGACCAGATCCTCCCCATCTTCGTCGTCAGCGAGCTGTCGAACGGGCTGGCCGGATTCATCGTGGCGGCGATCGTCGCCGCGGCATTGTCGCCGTCGCTGAACGCCATGGCGGCGACCACGGTGAGCGACTTCTACCTGCCGTACGTCAACCCCGGCGCCGACCAGGCCACGCAGATGCGGGTGTCGAAGCGGGCCACCGTGGCGTGGGGCATCGTGCAGCTGGCCGTCGCGATTGGCGCCCAGTGGATGGAACGGTCGGTGCTCGACGCGGGCCTGGCGGTGTTGTCGTTTGCCTCGGGCGCCGTGCTGGGGGCCTTCCTCCTCGGCACCCTGGCGCCGACGGTCAGCGAGCGCGACACGTTCTTCGGCATGGTGGCCGGCCTGGCCGTGATGACCGCCGTGTGGTGGAGTTCGGCTATTGCGTTCACGTGGTACGTCCTGATCGGCGCCGTGACGACGTGCGCGGTGGCAGCGATCCTGTCGAAGAGCACGTCACGCACGCCGGCGCACCACTAGCCGTGGACAGGTCCTTTCCTGCTATCGACGCCGTCCTCAGCGATGCGATCGCGCGACGGGTGTTTCCGGGCGCGGTGGTCGAGGTCGGGCGCGCCGGCGCCGCGATCGGCACGGTCGCGCGCGGCTCGCTGACCTACGCATCGGATGCGCCCGCGGCGGCCGCCGACACCATCTACGACCTGGCGTCGCTCACCAAGGTGCTCGCCACAACCGCCCTCGTGGCCGGCGAAGTCAGCAGCGGCCGCATGCGCATCAACGACCGCGTGCGGCATTGGATCCCGTCGTGGACCGGCGACGATCGCCAACCTGTCACCCTGCAGGATCTGCTGGAGCACTGTTCGGGCCTGCCAGCGCACCGCGCATATTGGCAACAGCGCAGCGGACGCGCGTCGTTCGAGGTGGCGATCTGCGAAGAGCCGCTCGCCTACCCGCCGCGGACGCAGTCCATCTACAGCGATCCCGGCTTCATGCTGCTAGGGTTTGCCATCGAGCACGCCGCCGGCGCGCCGCTGGATCGGCTGTTCGTCGAGTGGCGCGATCGAGAAGTGGGCCGCGGCACCGAGCTGGCGTTCGGAACCTCGCCCCGATGGCTCGACCGGACCGCTCCCACAGAAGACTCGGCGTACGGAGAAGAGCGGCGCGGCGTGGTGCACGACGAGAACTGTGCGGCCCTCGACGGCGTGGCCGGCCATGCCGGACTGTTTGGCACGGCCGCCGCGGTCGGCGCGTGCGCGCGATGGTGGCTCTCGTCACCGCAGTGGCCGCAGTTCATGAAGCAGAGCCACACGCCCGGCAGTTCCCGGGCGCTCGGCTGGGACACGATGCTGCCGACGTCGTCGTGCGGCAGCAAGCTGTCGGCGCGCGCTGTGGGTCACACCGGCTTCACGGGCACATCCCTGTGGCTCGACCCGGAGCAGGATCTGTATGTGGTGTTCCTGTCGAATCGTGTCCACCCGAGCCGGACCGGCGAGGGCATACAGGAGGCGCGCCGGGCGCTGCACGACGCCGTGGTCACCGACCTGATGGGCGCTCGTCCCGGGCACCTCAGGCACCTCTGAGCACCCAAAGCCCGGCTTCCTGGCACCTTATTTTGGGATTGGCGGCCGGTTCGGCTGGCCTGTCAATGGCATCGGCGGGCCGCCGCCAGGCCGCTGTCCCTGCCCCGGAAACGACCCCGGCTGCATGCCGAAGGGCGGCTGTTGACGCCCAGGCTGCTGTCCGGGCTGCTGTCCGGGACCACCTGGACCACCTTGCGGCTGCTGACCACCCGGCCCTTGAGGCCGCTGCGCCGTCTGAACGTAGACAAACGCCCACTCGTTGTATTTGTCGCGCCCGTTGTAGAGCCTGAGCGACGTTTCGGTGCTCTTTGACGTGACGCCGATGATGCCGCCGGCGCTGGTGGCACCGGTGCTGTTGAAGCCCATTTGCAGGGTCGGCCGGGCCGGAGTGCCCAGGTTGGCCGTGCCCTGCTGGCCGGGCCGGGCGGCGCCGACCGGGGCGCTGACGCCCTGTTGGGCCTGGTTGGCGTAGATCGGCTGGAATTCGTCGTTGGTAATCGGGTCCTTGTATTTCTTGCGGAGGAAGCGTTGCTCAACCAGCACATCGATGGACGGCGGTGCCGTATTGGCAAACTTTCGCTGGAACAACCCAATGGCGCGGGCGTACTGGTTGCCCCGGAACACCAGTTCCTGTTCTTTTTCGCGGGTCGCCAGGGTGGTCCACTGGGGCATCAACGCCGACATCAGCACGGCCATCACGCTCATGCCGACCAGCAAGGCGGCCATGGCATAGCCGCGCGATCCGCCCAGCGTTTCCCGGCCCGTTCCGGCGGGCAAGCCTTGACCCGCTAACTTCATGCGTCTATTATCCTTAACAGGCCTTCCTGTGTCACGTTTCCGACCGCTCCATTTTTTGGTCCTGCTTGTTGTGTGCGCGTCGTGGGCATGCGAGAAGGTGCCGCTGACCTCGCCTACGGGATCGACCATCTCGCTGTCGACCAATTCCAACATCGTTCCCATCAACGGCTCCGTCGACGTCACGGCCACCGTCACCGAGTCGGCCGGCACGGCCGTCCAGAACGGCACGACGGTCATCTTCAGTTCAGACTTCGGCCGGCTCGATCCGGCCGAGGCCAAGACCCAGAATGGCCGCGCCACCGTCAAGTTCATCGCCAGTGGCCAATCGGGAACCGTCAAGGTCAATGCCTACTCGGGCGCGGCATCCACGAGTGGCGGTGCCACCAGCGGCGCGTTGACGCTGCTTGTCGGCGGCGCCGCCGCCGGACGCATGACGGTGCGCGCGGAGCCGCCGAACATTCCGCAGACTGGCGGCACCGTGCAGGTGTTCGCGAACGTCACCGACACGAACGGCAACGCCCTCGCCGGCGCGCCGGTAACCTTCACGATCGGCGGGACGGGAACAGGCACTGGCATTCTCAGCGCCTCTTCGGCGATCACGGACTCGAACGGCAACGCGCAGACGACACTAACAACGACCCAGACCGCCGCCGTTACAGCGGCCGTTGCCACTGCCACGACCACCGCGGTGACGGCGACGGTAACGGTGAACGTGCTTGCCGCACCAAACGTCACCCTGTCATGCCCCACCACCACGCAACAGGTCGGCGTGGCGGTGAGTTGCACGATCACGCCGTCAGTGACCGCCGGCAGCGCGGCTATTCGGAATGTCACCGTCAATTGGGGCGACGGTACTGGAGAGCAACCCGTTGGCAATGTGACTGGCGCCACGACCTTGTCTCACACCTATGCGAGCCCGAATACCTATACGGTTACGGCGTCGGCCACCGACCTAAATGGCCAGCGCGGCACTGGCTCGGCCTCCGTCATTGTCCAACGCATCAACCCGACGGTCACGATTACCGGCCCAGCAACCGGGACGACGGGGGTGCCGGTCACCTTTACCGTCACGCCACCGACCAATCCGCCGCAACCAATTACCAACGTCACGGTCGATTTTGGCGACGGCACCTCGCGCAACCTCGGCGCGATCACTGGCGTCACCAGTTTCACCAAGACTTTCGGTTCTGAAGGTGGCTTCACGGTCACCGCAACGGCGACCGACGCAAGTGGCGGTCGCGGGAGTTCATCGACTGGAATCGTGGTGTCAACGTCCAACCCGGGGGCGACCCTGACGGGTCCGTCAACGGTCGCGGTCAACACCACGAGTGGCAGCTTCACCGTTGGCGCGACTGCGAGTACGGGGACGACGATCCGGTCAGTTGTCGTCGTGGATCTCGACAACGGCGACCGCGAACTGTACCGCGCCACTAGCGGCGGAACGTTTACTACCACTTTCAACGCGACAGGCAACCACCGGCTCGAAGCTCGAGTCACTGACTCGACGGGTACCACTAGCACAGCTCGTCATCAGGTGAACGTCACTCCGTAGACCGGTGGAAGCCGAGAAATACGAAGGGCCAGAGTGCGAATCGCACCCTGGCCCTTTGTCTTCTGCGAAGCCGCGGAACCCGTGAACCTGTGAACCTGTGAACCCCTGAACCGGTGAACCCGTTGTCCTACCAGTCCGAGTAGCGGGTACCGTCGAGTGCCACGCGATCCGACCCGCTTTTCACGGCGTAGATGCCGACCTGCGAGGCCGGGTTGTTGGCATCGGGCTCGGCCTGCGTCGTCGCCCACGTGTCTTTCGACTTGGTCATCGGGTCGACGGGAATCTCGCGGATGTAGCCTTCCGACGCCAGCGCCGACAGGTCAGACGGCCACTTGTTCTTGTCGGCGTAGTACTGGTCGATGGCGTCGTTCATGCGGAACAGGTTTTCCTTCAACACCGCTTCTTCGGCGCGGGTGATGCTGTTCCGGTACTGCGTCATGCCCATGCTCGCCAGCACCACGATCAGCGTCATGACGACCAGCGTTTCGATGAGCGTGAACCCACGCGACCCGGCAGACGGGGATAGCGCCTTCTTCATAGAACTACCAACCTTCAACTCGTCAACTTTCAACTTCCTGCTAGTCCCAGTCGCGGTACTTCGTTCCGTCGAGCGCGGTGCCCGGGTTCTTCGAGTACACGTCGTAGACGTTCTGCCCGCTCCAACTGGTCGAGTCGGGCTTGTCCTGGTAGGCCCTGATCCCCCAGTCGTCGTCGCCCACGGTCGGGTCAATCGGAATGCGGCGCAGGAACTTCAGCTTGCGGCCGGTGGCATCGTTGGCCACCGAGACGCCATCGACGAGGGTCTGGAGGTCGGGCGGATAGCCCTCGCTGTTGGCCTTCAGTTCGGTGGTCGGGATCTGCCCCGAGTCGGCGGCGTCCTTGAACTTGTCGATGGCCGTGCGCATCTCGCGCAGCACGCGACGCAGCTCGGCTTCGCGCGTGCGCTGGATCGTCACCTTGGCCAGCGGCTGGACGGCCGATGCCAGGATCAGGACGATGGTCGTGACCACCAGCAGTTCGACGAAGGTGAATCCGCGCGCCATGGTCTTACCGCACCGTCACTCCGGCCGGCATGTACTGCAGCGCCGCGCTGGCGCCGCCGGGCACACTCGCCGAGCCGGTGATCGACAGCGACCCGGTGCCGGCCGCGAGCGGCTCGACCAACAGCGCGGCAAGCAGGCCGGCGGTCGAGGCGCCGGTTTGGTCGCCCGGGCGCGAAATCACAATGTCCACGCGGCCGCTCTTCTCGTCCACCTGGCTGCTGAACGCCGGCGTGACACCGCCCTGCCGCATGAACGTGCCTTCCTGGACGCTCCGCACCCGAACCAGCGCGGGATTGAACGTGATCGAAATGGTGAGCGTCGACAAGCGCGACGCACCGGCGATGGAGATCGGCACCGTGTACGGCCCGCTGCCCAGGCGCATCTCGCTCGGCGGGCTCAGGGTAATGCGTGCGGGTGCCTGGACCGGCGGCGGCGTGGCCGCTGCCGTGGCCGGCGGGGTCGTCACAGCTGCCGGTGGCGGCGCTGGTGACGGGACCGCGGCGGCCTGCACCGGCACGACCGGCGGCGGCTCGGGCTCACGCTGCGGGGGCGTCACGCTGGCAGGTGCGGCCGGCGTTGCCGCCGACGGCATTGTCAAACCGGGAATCGGCGAGCTGCCGGGCGGCACGACGGGCCGCTGGCTTCCAGGCGGCAGCACGGGCACGGCGGCGGGCTGGGTGCCGGCGGGTTGCGCCACCGCGGTCGCCGGCGCGGCATCGGTCATCGGCGGGGTGGCGGACGCCCCGGTCACCGGCAGCGCCGGCGGCTCGCCGCCAATGACAGCGGGCGGGCCGCCCAGGCTCATGTTGCTCTGGGTCCCGATGTAGATCGGGCTCAGGTCCGAGGCGCGCAGTTCGTGCGTCCGGACAATGCGCGGCGTCAGCAACATCACGATGTCGGTCTGCTTGATGGTGTTGTCGTTGTTCGAAAACAACTGCTTCACGATCGGCAGCCGCATGATGCCCGGGAACCCCGTGAGCGACCGGCGCTCGTCTTCGCGCAGCAGCCCGGCCAGCAGGTTCGACTCGCCGTCGCGCAACCGCAACTTGGTCTGCACCTTGCGCGAGAAGAACGACGGCAGGTTCTGTCCCGCGATGTTGGTGTCCTGCCCGCGCGCACTGTTCTCGACCGAAATCTCGAGGATGATGTCGCCGTCGTAGGTGACCCGCGGCGTCATGTCGACGATGATGCCGATGGTGCGGTAGCCGTAGGACGTCAGCGGATTGGCCGCGGCGCCGCCGGTCGCGAGCGGCGTGAAGGTGGTACTCGGCACCGGCACGTCTTCGCCGAGGTTGAGCGACAGCTTCTGGCCCTCGGTGCCGCGCAGGTTCGGCTTGGCCAGCACCTTGGTCTGCGAGTCGCTCTCGAGGAAGCGAATCACGGCCGAGGGCACCGACAGGTAGAAGTCGGCGGTGCTGACGCCTTGCGAGATGGTGTTGAGGTTGAACGGCTTGGCCGTGTCGCCGGGGGCCGCTTCCGGCGAGAAGTTCAGCGCCGCCGAGTAGCTGCCCAGGTCCAGCCCGTAGCGCTTGGCGCGCTCGCGGCTCACCTCGAGAATCTGCACGTCCACCGACACCTCGGCGCGCGGCTTGTCATTGGCTTCGATGATCCGTTCGGCAATCTGCACCACCGGCGCGGTCGCGCGGATGGTGATGGTGTTGGCCGTCTTGTTCGGGACGATCTGCGGCTGGATGGCCATGCCGGCAACGCGCAGCAACGAATTGAGCAGCGTCTGCAGTTCGGTGGCATCGGCGTTCGAGATGAAGAACGTCCGAATCACCTGGTCTTCGTACTGGCCGCGCTTCGCGGTGCTGTCGGCGGCCACGATGATCGTGCGCTCGTTGATGACCTTGTAGAACAGCTGGTTCGAGATCATGATCTGCTGCAGCGCCTGTTCGAGCGAGACGCCCTCGAGCTTGAGGGTGATCGAACGGTCCTGGAACTCGCGATCGAAGGTGACGTTGATGCCGCTGTAGTTGCCGATGAAGCTGAGAATTTCGCGCAGGCTGGTGTTGATCAGGTTGACGATCAGCGGCTCGGGATTGGTCGGGCTCAGCACCGGCTCGATGCTGCGCCGCGCCTGTTGCCGCATTTTCTCGATTTCGGGCCGCGGCGTGGCCGCCTCGATGCGGTCGCGCAAGAGCCGTTCGAGCTCCGCGGCCTTGGCCGCGAGCGTGCGATTGGAGGGTTCGAATTCCTGCGCCTTGCGATAGGCCCGCAGCGCCTCGTCCGGCTGGCCGACCTCTTCGAGTTGCCGGCCCCGCTCCGTGAACATCGCCGCGGCGGCAACCATGGCGCGCTCCAGGGCAATCTTGTAGTCGGGCCGGTCGGGGTCGTCCTGCAGCGCCTGCCGGTAGAAGCCGACGGCCGATTCCCAGTCACCCGCCTGCCCCGCCGATTCGCCGCGGGCGAACGCGCGGCCGGTGGCGCAGCCCGCCGCCACCACGGCCGCGAAGGCCACCAACACGACACCGTTTACCAAACGCCTGATCATCATTCGCTCTACTGCCCTGTCAGCCGAATCACCTGGCGGCCGCGGCCGTCGATGTAGGTCACTTCGACCGATTCGGCGCCGATCTTCACGATTCGGTACCGGCCGTCAATGTTATCGCCGTCCTTGCCATACATCGTGACCTTGCCGTCACTGAGCACCGCCCACTTCACGCCATTGGCCCGCTCGACCAGCGCAATGAACTTCAGCGGGATCGGCGGCGGCGGTGGCGGCCCCGATGGCACGGGCGGCGCCGGGGGCCGCGACAGCTCAACCGGCGGCGGCGCCACCGGGCGCGGCGGCGGCACGACCTTCGGCTGAAAGCGGAACGGGTTGCGCACCGTGCCGCTTGGTTCGCTGCGCTCCGCCGTCAACGTCTCCAGCTTCAACGCCGGCACCGGGCCGGCCACCGTGTCGGCGGCGCCCGCGCGCGCGGCTCGCGACCGCCCCGGGGTGGCGCCGGTCGCCGGTTCCGGCCCGCTCTGCAGCCAGGCCACCCCGCCAAGCACCACCACCAACACCGCCGCGCCGATCAGCAGCCGCCGGCGATCAGCGAACATCGGCCCTCGCGCGGTAGTACGTCGACACCGACAGCGACAGCGACAGCGCGCCGGCGTCGCCGCCTTCGCTGAGCGCCAGCTGGTCGATCACCACGAATTCCGGCAGCGTCTCGATCGCGTGAATAAACCGCTGCACATCGTCCCAGTCGCCCGACAAGCTGAAGTTCACCACCAGCCGCTCCAGAGACGACTCGCGCAGCGCCTCGGGCGTAGTCGAACTCTGCAGGAACACCACATCGTGCGACCGTGCCAGCAGGCTCAACTTCGACTGCGTCAGCCGCTGGGCTGCGCTGACGTCGGCCGGCAGCACTTCCCGGTAGAAGCGGTCCAGGTCGCGCGTCGCCTGCGCCTGTCCGTCGCGGGTCGTCTCCGCCACTTGTAATTCGGCCCGCGCCTCTGCCAGGGCGCGCGTCGAGTCCTGCGCCCGCGCGCCACCGCTTTCGACCGACGCTCGCAGTGGCATCACCACGAGCACCAGCACGGCGATGTTGACGGCCAGCAGGGCCCCGAGCGGCAGCAGCACGCGCCGGTGCTCGGCCATCACACGGGCCAACGGCACCGCCCCGCCAACGGCAAACAACGCCTTCATCGCCGGCCTCCGGCCACCACGTTCGGGGCGGGCCGGTCCGCGGGTGCGTCCTTGCCAGGTTCAGACGTCGCAGGGGGCGCTATGGCCGCTGTCGGCTGGGCGTTGTAGTAGGCCTGCAGCACCGACGACAGGGAGCCGTCCTCGACGGTCGAGTCCGATCGCGACAGCACCTCGCGGAAGACACCCGACTTCTCCAGGGCCTCGATGAAGGTGTCGCGGTCCTCCTGCTGGCGCGACAGCACGCGAATGGCGACCAGCATCCGCCCGGTGTCGTCGACCTGCGGCTGCACCGACATGATTCGCACCGACGGCGGCAGGGTCGCCTGGAACTGGTTCAGCAGGTCGGTCCACGAGAACGCGCGCCGGTCGATCAAGGCATTGGCCTCGCGCGCCGCCGCATCGACCCGCGACAACTGTGAGCGATCGATCGACTGCTGGACCGCCACGGCCTTCTGCCGCAGCTCGCGCGCCTCGCTCTCGTTCTGGGCCATCACCTGGCTCAACTGGGTGTTCGCGCTCTGCAGGCGCCACAACTCGACGGCGTTGAACATCGTCAACCCGGCGGCGATCACTGCCACCGCGACCAGGCCAATGCGCACGACGCGCGTGTTGTAGAACGGACGCGTCGACAGGTTGGTGTGCAACATGCTAGGCGACCCGCCCTTCGCGCAACAGCATCCCGGTCAACGGCGCCAGCATGTCGAGCAACTCCGGCGACGCGCCAATGCGGTCGACGAGCGCGGCCGCCTGCCGCGGATCCACGGACTCCACGCCGATCTTCAGCCGATCCTCGAGGCTCTTCCGTTCGCCCTCGGCGCCCCCGGGGAGGCGCCCGCCGCCGGCAATGAGCACGCGGGCAAACCCGCTGCCGTGCAGACGGTCCTCGTAGTACATCGCTGTCTGGTGCACCAGGTCGGCCAGGCCGCCTTCCGCCTCTTCGCCGCGATGACGGAAAAACAGCAACGACGATCCGCGCATGACCGCGAGCGTGAGGTAGGTGTCGGTGACGTGCACCAGCAGCCAGTCGCCCCCGGGCGCGTTCGGCGCCGCCAGGATGGCGTTGATCACGCTGAACGTGGCGATGTCGACGATGCCGGCCTGGGCACCGGCCATGAGGCAGGCCTGCTCGTACTGTTGAATCACGTCGGCGCGGGCCAGCGACACCACCATCTCGGCACTGCCGTCGGCCGCGGCGAGGCCCGGCGAGACGCTCAGCACCGCCTGCTCGATGGGAAAGGGCGCCGTCTTTCGCACCTGCCACCGGACAATCTCGTGCAGGTCGGCGGCCTTGGCCGGGACTTTATCCAGCTTCAGCAGCGAGACCTTGGCCACCATGTCGGGCAGCACCAGCGCGACCCGCGACGGCTTGCCCAACTCGGCCAACACGCGGCCGATCGCCTTCGCGACCAGCGGCACATCGTTCATGTTGAGCGCCGCCAGTGACGGCACCACCGCGCCGGCCGGCAGCGCCTCGCGCGCATGCGCCGAAATGACGGCCTGGCTGCCGCGCCACACCAGGCGCGCGGCGCCGACCTGCGCGTGATCGATCTCGATGGCGACGTCGGGCGGCGGCGTTTGGAACAGGCTGCGGAGGCTCATTCGACGAACGTCACCTTGTTGATCTCGCGCAGCGTGGTTTCGCCGTTGAGGACCCGCTCGACCGCCGAGTCGCGCAGCAGGCGCATGCCCTGCTCCTTCGCGGCGCGCTTCACTTCCGAGATCGGCCGCTTGTCGAGGATGATCTCGCGGATGTGATCGGTCAGGTCGAGCAACTCGCAAATCGCCATGCGGCCCTTGAAGCCGGTGCCGCCGCACTCGATGCAGCCGGCGCCTTCGTAGAACGTGTGCTTCGCCGCGACCGCCGGATCGATCGCCGATTCGGCCAGCAACGCCGGGTCGACCACCGCCGGCCGCTTGCACGCCTCGCAGATCTTGCGCACCAGTCGCTGGGCCATCACGCAGTTCAACGCCGAGATGAACTGGTACGGCTCCACGCCCATGTTCAGGAAACGGCCGAGCACGTCGAACACGTTGTTGGCGTGGACCGTGGTGAACACCAGGTGACCGGTCAGCGCCGACTGGATGGCGATCTGCGCGGTCTCGGGATCGCGAATTTCTCCGACCATCACCTTGTCGGGGTCGTGGCGCAGGATCGAGCGCAGGCCACGCGCAAAGGTCAGGCCCTTCTTCTCGTTGATCGGAATCTGCGTGATGCCCTTCAACTGGTACTCGACCGGATCCTCGATCGTGATGATCTTGTCCTCGATCGTCCGGATCTCGGCCAGCGCCGCGTACAGGGTCGTGGTCTTGCCGCTGCCGGTGGGGCCGGTCACCAGCACCATGCCGTACGGCTCGCGGATGTACTTGCGGAAGCGCCGCAGCTCCTCTTCCGGGAAGCCCAGGATATCGAGCCGCAGTTCGGTGAACTGCTCGCTCATCGACTGCTTGTCGAGAATACGGATGACGGCGTCTTCGCCGTGCACGCTCGGCATGACCGAGACGCGGAAGTCGATGGTCTTGCCGGGGACGCGCAACCGGAAACGGCCGTCCTGGGGGACGCGCTTCTCGGCGATGTCGAGTTCCGCCATCACCTTGATGCGCGACAGGATCGAGCTGTGGAAGCGCTTGGCAATAGGCCGCATCGCCGACTGCAGCACGCCGTCGATGCGGTACTTCACGTACACCGCGTCGTCCTGGGTCTCGATGTGGATGTCGCTGGCGCGGCGCTGGATCGCGGTGTAGATGGTCGAATCGACCAGCCGGATGATCGGGCTGCTGTCGCTCGTCAGCCGCTCGACGGTCAGGTTCTCGTCGGAGAGGTCGTCTTCCTTGAGGACCTGGATCTGGAATTCTTCGGTCGCCTCGTCGAGCACGCGCTGCGAGCTTTCGCTCTTCTTCAGCATGCCCTCGATGGCCGAGCGCGCGCCGACCATGACGCGGACCGGCGTGCCGAGAATGACGCTGAGCTCGTCGATCATCGGCAGGTCGGTCGGGTCCGAGACGACGATCACCAGCGACTTGCCGTCGCGTCGATACGGCACGAACCCGTAGCGCAGCATCAGGTCGGCCGGAATCGTGCGGAACAGCTCCTGGTCGATCCGGAACTCGCGCATGTTCAGGAACTCGATCCGGTAGCGCTCGGCCAGGCGGCGGGCCGCCGCCTCTTCGGCGTTGCGTTCTTCCGCCGACACCTCCGGCGCGGCCGGGTCCTCGATCAGGGCCGCCGGGTCGAGCGTGTCGTCCGGGGTCACTTCCACCTGCCGCATCCCTTCATCAAGAGCCGCCAATCACCGAGGTCAGCTGGAACAGCGGCATGTAGAGCGCGAGCACGATGCCGGCGATGACGACGCCCATGAACACGAGCATGGCGGGTTCAATCACGGTCACGAACCGCGAGACGTCGGTTTCAATCTCTTCGTCGTAGAAGTCGGCCAGGCTGTTCAGCATTTCGGTCAGCGCGCCGGTCGACTCGCCCACCTCGATCATCTTGATGGCGACGTCGGGCACGGTCTTGCGCTCGAACATGGTGGCCGAGAAGCTCTGCCCCTCGCGCACCTTGGTAGCGACCATGGCGATCTCCTCGCCCATGTGGCGATTGCCGGTCGACCGCGAGGCAATTTCCAAAGCGTTGACCAGGGGAATGCCGCCACCGAGCAACGTGGCCAGGGTCCGCGCGAGCTGCGTGGTGGCGAATTTGTGAATGCTCGGCCCAAGGAACGGCAGCCTCAGCAACAGACTGTCAAACTTCGAGCCGTGCCCAGGCTGCCTCACCCAGCCCCAGGCGGCGGCCCCGCCAACCCCGAGGACAATCACGATCAGCCAGAGTTGGGCGCGCACCACGTCGGAGAACGCCACGATAACGCGGGTCGACAGGGGTAACTGCGCACCAAAGCTGAGGTAAAACTCCGAGAAGGTGGGCACCACCTTCAGGACGATCACCGAAACCAGCACGACCGCGAGCCCGATCAGAATGGCCGGGTAGATCATCGCCGAGATGGTCTTGGACCGGACCGTATCGACCGTCTTCGAATACGCCACGTAGCGGCGCAGCACGGCGTCGAGGTTGCCGGCGCGCTCGCCCGCCATGAGCGACGCCGTATAGACACTCGGAAACAGCTCGCCATGCAGCGCAAACGCATCCGACAGTGCGGTACCGCCCCTGACCTTTTCGTGCACATCGTCCAGCACGGACTTGAAGAGCGGATTGGTGAGCCGCGTCCGCAGGATGTCGAGCGACTGCACCAGCGGCATGCCGGCTTTCAGCAGGGTCGCCAGTTCCTGGTTGAACACCAGGAACTCGTGCCGGGTGATCTTCCGGCTGCTCGCGAACGAGAAATTCCCAAAGCCGAGCCGGGGCCGCAGCGCCAGAACGTGCAGGCCCTTGTCTTCGAGCTCGCGCCTGAGGGCAGCTTCGCTCTGGGCCACGTACACGCCCTCGATAATCTCACCCGATGTGGTGCCGAGCCGGCAGCGGAATTCCATCCCTAAAAGATTGACCCACAGGGGATTATACGGAAAGTGGGACCTGTATTCCCACCCCTTTAGACGACCGATCCGGCCGAATGGTCTAGGGGATCGCCTGGCCCACCCGCTGCAGGATGCGGCGGACGTAGTTCTGGGTCTCGGGGAACGGCGGTAACCCGCCGTAGCGACGGACCGTGCCCTCGCCGGCGTTGTAGGCGGCCAGCGCGGTCGGCAGTTCGAGGCGGCTCAGCAGATCCTTGAGGTGGCGCACGCCGGCCTCGATGTTGGCCCTGGGGTCATAGGAATTGTTCACGCCGTATTGGCGGGCGGTGGCCGGCATGAGCTGCATGAGGCCCCGCGCCCCCTTCTTCGAACGCGCGCGCGCCTGGTACGCCGACTCCTGCTCGATCACCGCATGCACCAGCCGGACGTCGACCTTGTGGCTGGCCGCGACGGTGGAAATGATGTCGGCGAATGGACGGGCCGCCAGCACCTCGTCTGAGACCAGGCTCGCTTGAGGGACTGGCACCGGTGGAGCGACCGCGGCGAGTGCGGCTGGCGCCTCGACGACCGGCGAGGGATAGGGCACTTCATCCGGATCCACCCGGATCACCATGGCGGCCGGGAAGCTCACTTCCCCGCCGGCGCGCAGGGCCGCAATCCCCATGTCGCCATCCACCCGGTACGACTGCACCGACATGGTGCGGCCGCTCTTGAAGACCAGGATGTCGGCGTTCGCTTCGCGAACACCAGCGAAGAACAAAGAACAAAGAAGGAAGAACGAAAGGACCGCGGGATTCACCGCGCGGCCCGACATTTTGTTCTTCATTCTTCGTTCTTCGTTATTACGCATGTTTACTGAATAAAGGCGTGGAACACGCGCACACCCAGCTCGCGCGGGTCGCTGCTCTTCAGGGCGGCATCGAGGGCCGGCACAAAGGTCTTGTCGGCCGTGAACTTCATCTCGACCATATCGCCCTGGCCCAGTTGCGCGGCCGGGATGGTGTAGGTGCGCACCGGATTGTCGGTCGCGCTGAGCGCCACGGTCGCCAGCACCTGGTCACCGATCGTGATGGTCAGCTGCTGGGCGGCGTTCGGGCCGGTGGCCGGGTTGTCGGCCTGCAGGTAGAGCACGACATCGCGCTTGGGGTTGCGGAACGCCAGGGTGGCGTCCTTCTTGGTCCACTGCCATTCGGTGCGGCCGGCGCCTTCGGCCACCACTTCCGCGGGATGCCAGCCGTCTTTGAAGATGACGAAGATGTTCTCGGTCTGCGGCAGCAGCTCGAAGTCGACGACCTTGTAGGAGCGATCGCCGCGGTCCTCGTTGGTGAGCTTCAGGCGCTCGTTGTTGCCTGGCGCGTAGAGCCCGGCCACGACCTTGGCGGCACCGACGTAGGGATAGCTCGGGGTGAAGATCAGCCGCGTGTATTCAACCGTCTGACCGGGCTTCCACTCGGTGGTCGGCGTGGGCGGTTCGTGGTCGTCGGTCCACATCAACTCCTCGTCGGCATCCAGGAAGTGCACGAACATGCGGCGCGCACCCAGGTTGGGCGCGTCAGCGGCCGCCGTAAACTTGTAGGTCACTTCGACCGGGCTGCCGAGCGCCACCTTCGGGCGCGACAGCGACACCTCGAGGGTGCCCACCGGGGCCGTCGTATCTTCCGCTTCGCCGCACGCCGCCAGCGTCACCGCCAGGGTCATCAGTACAGCCGCAATCCGCAATCGTCCAGCCATGTCTCTCCGTTGCATAGGGTTCCAAAGGAGAATATCATGCACGCATTCCGATGGACACTCCACGAGACGCGCTGGGAATGGTTGAAACCAAGGGCTTTATCGGCTCGGTGGAGGCTGCCGATGCCATGGTCAAGGCAGCGAATGTGGCCTTGATCGGCACGGAATACATCGGCGCGGGCTACGTCACGGTGCTGGTCCGGGGCGATGTCGGGGCGGTCAAGGCCTCGACCGACGCCGGGGCCGCGGCCGCGCGGCGAGTGGGCGAGCTGGTCTCGGTCCACGTCATCCCCCGGCCGCACGCCGAGGTCGAAAGAATCCTGCCTAAGGCATAGGGCTTTGGCCGCCGCCGCTTCCCCGACCCACACCGACAAGGACCTGGCATCCATTGCCGAGGCCCGGGCGCTTGCCCGGCGTGCCAAGGTGGCGCAGGCCACGCTGGCCGAGTTCTCACAAGACCAGATCGACCGCATTGTCGAGGCCATGGCCATGGCCGTGGCGCCGCATGCCGAGGCGCTGGCCCGGCTGGCCGTCGAAGAGACGTCGTTCGGGGTCGTCCAGGACAAGATCCAGAAGAACCTGTTTGCCTCGCAGCGGGTGTTCGAGTTCATCAAGCCCATGAAGACCGTGGGCGTCATCAACCGGTACGACGACCGCAAGGTCATCGAGATCGCCGAGCCCTTCGGGGTGGTGGCGGCCATCATCCCGTCGACCAACCCCACCTCGACCGCGATCTACAAGATCCTGATCGCGATCAAGGCGCGATGCGCGGTGGTGATGACGCCTCATCCGTCAGCCGCCCGTTGCATCACGCGCACCGCCGACCTCATGAACGAGGCGGGCCGGCGGGCCGGTCTGCCCGATGGCGCGATCGGCTGGATGACCACGGTCACGCTGGAGGGCACGCAGGAGTTGATGAAGGCGCGCGAGGTCTCGGTGATTCTCGCCACCGGTGGCATGGGCCTGGTCCGCGCCGCCTACTCGGCCGGCAAGCCCGCCTACGGGGTGGGTCCCGGCAACGCTCCGTGCTACATCGAATCGAGCGCCGACGTCCGGAAGGCCGCCAACGACATCCTGACCGGCAAGTCGTTCGACAACGGCGTGCTGTGTTCGTCGCCGAACTCGGTGGTCGTGGACGAAGCCATCGAGGCCGAGGCCAGGCGGCAGTTCAAGGACCAGGGCGGCTACTTCCTCTCCCCGGCTGAAGCCGACCTGCTGGCCAGGCAATTGGTGACGCCACAGCGGCTGCCGAACCCCGCGTTCGTCGGCAAGTCCGCAGTCGAGATCGCGGCGAAAGTCGGCATTGCCGTGCCGGCCGGCACGCGCGCGCTGATTGCCGAGCTCGAGGGCGTCGGCCGTGACTTCGCCCTGTCGATCGAGAAGCTCTGCCCGGTACTCTCCTATTACATCGTCAAGGACTGGCGCGAGGGCTGCGAGCGCTGCAAGCAGATCCTGAAGTACGGGGGCATGGGCCACACCATGTCGATTCACTCGCAGAACGACGCGGTGATCCTGGAATTCGGCCTGCACAAGCCCGCCTACCGCATTTGCGTGAACACCCCGACCACGCACGGTTCAATCGGCCTGACGACCGGTCTCGACCCGGCACTGACGCTCGGCTGCGGCGGTTTCGGCGGCAACATCACGTCGGACAACATCTCGCCCCGCCACCTGCTGAATATCAAGCGGGTGGCGTACGAGTTAAGGGCGGTCCAGACGGGTAAGGCTGGTGGGGCTGGTCAGGCGGGTGAAATCCAACCTGCCCAACCCGACCAACCCGCCATACCAGGCCGACTCGCCCTGCCAAAGGCACCAATGAAGCCTCAGCCCGACTCGATTTCGGCCGACGCCCTGACGAGTCGGATCGATAAGTTTCTGGCGACCCGTGGTCTGGCATCCGCCTCCGCTCGCCCGGTGGCAGGCGAGCTACGGCGAGACCTCGCCGTAGCGGCCTCCGGCCGCGAAGGCGGGCCCCTGGCACCCGTGGCACCTTTGGCACCCGCGTCCGAGCCCGAGAAGTTCGTGTGCGAAGACGATGTCCGCTTGGCGATTCGCGAGGGGCGAAAGCTCCTGATCGGTGAGCGAACGATCGTCACTCCATCCGCCCGCGACGCCGGCGAGGCCGCAGGGGTTTTCGTCCAGGCTGGGTGGCACTCCGTAAACAGCTGAGCCGTAACAGGTTGACCCTAAACTTGGGCGCGTGCTACCCTGCCTCGGTAACTTGACGACTGAATGCTGAACCTACGCGCCCTCCCCATTCTTCTGTTCTGCGGCACCTCCGTGTTTGCAGGCTGCATTTCGGGCTCGGGCGCAAAGTCGGCCGAGGTCACACCGCAGGCCCCGCCCGCGGTGACGGCTCCGCCCGTCGCGGTCGCACCGGCTCCCGATCCAATCGACGCCCTTATCGCCCAGTCCGATCGCCACTTCGAGGCTGGACAGTCGGAACTGACGCTCGGTCACCTCGTCCGGGCGCGCGCCGAGTTCGACTTGTCGCTCGACATCCTGCTGGAGTCGGCGGGCGGCGCTCGCGCCAATGCCCGGCTCCGCGAGCACTTCGACCGCCTGGTGGACCGCATCAGCGTGATTGAGCAGGGCGCGCTGGCCAAGGGCGACGGCTTCACCGAAACCCGCACCGAGCCGGCCTCGATTGACACCCTGCGCGCCATCGAGCCGATGGACGCTGCCAAGCCGACCCTCGCCACGGCCGAAACCGTCGAGGCGGACCTCGAAGCCACCACCCACGACATCCCTATCCCGACCAACGACCGCGTGCTTCGCTACGTGGAGTTGTTCCAGGGCCGCCTCCGCGAGTTCCTGACCGACGGCCTGTCGCGCGGCCAGCAGTACCTGCCGATGATCCAGGCCACCTTCAAGGCCGAAGGCCTGCCGCTGGATCTGGCGTACATCCCGCTCATCGAAAGCGCCTTCAAACCCTCGGCGCTGTCGCGCGCCAAGGCTCGCGGCGTGTGGCAGTTCATGCATGGCACGGCCCTCGAGAACGGATTGAAGGCCGACTGGTATCTTGACGAGCGCGCCGATGCCGAGAAGGCGACGCTGGCCGCGGCGAAGTACCTGAAGACACTGCACAACATGTTCGAGGACTGGCATCTCGCCATGGCCTCGTATAACGGCGGTCCGGGCCGGGTGAAACGGGCGCTGACGCGCAGCCGCAAGAACGACTTCTGGCAGCTTACCGCCACCACGCGCTTCCTGCCCCGCGAGACCCGCGAGTACGTGCCGATGATTCTCGCTGCCGTGATCATCGCGAAGAACCCGGCGAAATACGGCTTCGACATCGTGCCGATGACGGCAACGCCGACGGAAACCGTGGTCGCGCCGCCTGCGCTCGACCTGCGACGGGTCGCCGAGTGGGCCGGCGTGGCGGTCGACGACATCCAGAAGCTCAACCCCGAATTCCGCCGCTGGACCACGCCGGTCAAGCAGGGCGAGTATTCGATCCGCGTGCCGCAGGGCACCGCCGAACGCGTGCGCGAGAACCTGGCCGCCTCGGCGCCCAGCCAGCTGAACGCCCTGCAGTGGCACACCGTGAAGAAGGGCGAGACGCTCGCGACCATTGCCAAGAAGCTGCGCGTCAATCGCAGCGACCTGGCCGAAGCCAACTACCTGAAGGTCAGTTCGCGGGTGAAGATTGGCGCCAAGCTGCTGATTCCCCGCATGCCCTCATCAGCCCTGCTGGCGCGGGCTTCGTCAGCGGATCTGCAAAAGGCCGCGGAAGTGACAGTCGAGGAAGTGCTGGCAGAGACCGCCGCCCTGCCGGAGCCGGCCGCCGCGCGCACCTATCGTGTGCGTTCCGGTGACACGCTTTCGGCGATTTCCCGCCGGACCGGCGCCACGGTCGCGCAACTCAAGAGCTGGAACAACATGCGCGGCACCCGCATCAACGTCGGCGACCGCCTCATCGTGCAGCGGCCGCAAGCCAAGGGCGCTAACCAGTAACAAAGAACGAATAACAAAGAACGAATAACAAAGAACGAATAACAAAGAACAAAGAACGAAGAACGAAGAACGAAGAGCGAAGAACGAACCGCGGGTTCGATCGGCGTTCTGAATTCGTTATTCCTTCTTCTAAATTCCTTCTTCTAAATTCGTTCTTCCAAATTCCCCACTACGCCAGTCTCGACTCGCCCGACCGCGCGCGCAGCGACTTGATGCCCTGCTCGATGCGCTCGGCGACTTCGCGCTCGCGCTGCAGCGCCCGCAGCGTGTTCTGTGCTTCCTGCACCATGAAGTCGAGCCGCGCCAGCTTCTCGCCGACGTGGTCGATCACGGCGCGCTGCTCGCCCAGCATCTCGAGGTTGACGTTGATGTCGTCGAGCAGGTTGGTGATGGCATTGGCGCGCGTCTGCACCTCTTCGACCATCTTGCGGCGCGATTCGATGTCGGCGATCTTCGAGTCGGTATCGCTGACCCGGCCCAGCAGGTCCTCGACCTTGCCGCGCAGGTCGGTGACCTCGGAGCGGTGATCGGTCACAAACTGCAGGTCGGCCTTGCTGCGGCTGCTGATCTTGTGGACGCTCTCCACTTCGGCCTTGACTGCCTGGACCAGTGATTCCTTCTCGGCGATCAGCTTGATCTTCTGCTCGACGCCCTCGGTGGCGCGGGTCAGGTCGGTCAGCCGCAGCTCGAAGGTGGTGATCTTCTTCTCCGAGAAGGCCAGCTGGGTGCGGCGCTGCTCGAGCTGCTTCACCATGGTCTCGGCGCGCTTCAGTTGATCCTCGGCGGCCTCGGTCTGCGTCACCGCATCGCGCTGGCGCGCCTGGACGCGGGCCAGTTCGGTGAGCAGCTCTTCCTTGATGGCGGCGGCGCGTCCCAGCTCGTCCGACACGGTCTGCACCTGCTTGAGCCGCTCGCTCGTCTCGGAGGCGAGCGTCCTGCCCTGCTCGACCAGTTCGCTCAGGCGGGCCTTCTGCTCGTGCACCGCCGACTCTTCCTGCCTGACGGACGCCACCAGCTGCTGCGAGCGTTCGATGGACTGTCCCAGTGTCGCGACCTGCGCGGTCAGCGGCAGCAGCCGTGCCTGCAGCGCGGCCACGCCGTCGAGCTTCTGCTGCGCGTCGCCGACCTGTGTGCCCAGCGTGTCGCACAGGCTCTTCAGGCTTTCCACCTCGTTGCGCCGCGCCAGCTGTTCGGCCAGCTTGCGATCGACATCCGACGTGACCACGTGGAGGTTATTGATGCGGCCTTCGAGCTTCTCGATGAACTGCAGGCGCGCGCCGACGCGCGTGAGCTGCGCGTCGAGCTCGGCGGCCAGTTCGCCGAGACGGGTGGCCGACTTGGTCCCTTCGTCGACGGTCGCCATCTTGCTGAGCACGGCGTCCATCTTCGACTCGAGCTCCGGGGTCCGGCTCAGCAAGGTCGTGGCGCGTTCGCCGAACGCTTCGAGCGAGGCCCGGTCGCCCGACAGCTTGTCACGCAGCACGGCGGCCTCGGCGTACGACTTGTGGAACTCCGCAATCTCGGTGCGCAGCAGGTCGAGGTCCTGGCGCGACTGCTTGAGGCTGTCGTGCTGCGCCATGGTGCGGCGGCCCAGCTCGTCGACTTGCGCCAGCCGCTCGCCCAGGGCCTCGAGGGCGCCCTGCTTGCGCGCCATTTCGTCGGCCTGCGCCATCAGCGTCTGGAAGTCCTTGCTCAACTCGTCGGCGCGCTGGTTCATGGCCGACAACGTCTTGTCCTTCGCGAGCACGCCTTCCATGCGGGTCTCGGTTTCGCCGATGGCGTTCGACAGGCCGCGCAGGCGGTGATCGAAGGCGTCGAACTCCTTCTTGTCAACCGACAGCCGCTCGACGGTGGTCTTGAGGTACTCCGACAGGCCGCGGCTTTCCTTGTCGAGGCGTACGAACTCGCGCGAGAACTCCTCGCGCGCGGTGGTGGCCGCCGACAACTGCACCGACGTCTCCTGCGCGAGCTTTTCCATGCGCTCGACGGTCTCTTCGGCGCGTGCCACCTGCTTGCTGCCCTCGTTCAGCTTGGCAATCTGCACGTCCATGGCCCAGACCATTTCGTTGAGGCGGTTGGCCTCGACGACGGCGCGTTCGACGGCGTGTTTCTGGGCTTCGAGCGCCTTGGCCTTCTGCGAGACGTGTTCGGCCAGCGCATTGAGCGAGGCCAGCCGCTCTTCGGTGTTCTTGCTGAGTTCCTGCAGCTGCACGAGCGGGCCCAGCTTCTTCTCGATCTCCTTGACGGCTTCGGTGGCCGACGCCGAGTCTTCCTTGGCCTCGCGCGAGGTTTCGCGAATGCGCTGGAATTCCTGCGTCAGCTGGGCTCCGACCGAGCGGACCGCATCCAGTTCGCCCCTCAGCGTCGAGACGCTCTCGACCGACCGGGCCACTTCGGCGGTCGACACCTTGAGCTGTCCGCGCAGGTCGTCGTACGACGCGCGCTCCTTGCGCAGGGTCTCGATGGTGGCTTGGTTCTCGAGCGCCTGTGACGCCAGCTGGTTGACCGCCAGCCGATGCTTCTGCAGCTCGCCGTCGGGCGCGGTGATCTTCTCGGCCACGCGGTGCGCCTCGGCGACCTGGTCGAGCACCTCGCCAATCCGGCTCTCGATCTGTTCCAGCCCCTTGGCGCGCTCGTCGTAGCCGGTCACCTTCAGCGTGAGCTCGTCGAGCTTCCTCAGCGCGACATCGGCCTTCTGGCCGACCTGGTCGAGCGCCTTGCTGGTCTGGGCCAGCTTCGAGGTGCCCCCCGCCATCTGCGTCAGCATGGCGCTCAAGGCGGCGCGTTCTTCACGCGCCTGGTTGACCAGGGCCTGCAGCTCGTCGTGCTGCTGCTTCTTGTTGCCGCTGTTCCCGCCAAAGAGTGCGTCGAGCATGCCGGAGAGTATATAGCGCCGGCGCACTCGGGAGGAACAGGAGCACGGCGCAGAAACCGCGATGTCATGCGAGGCCCGGCATGGCGTTTTTTGCGGCACCCGAAACCCGTCCCCGATGCGCTCGGCCGAAATCGGCCTGATTCGTTCGTTCGGCCCTCGGCAGTCCGATTGCACCACCCTGCGCATGCTGGCAACCGTTGAAAGCGCCACCGTGGTCGGAATCCAGGCCTGCCGTGTTCACGTTGAAGTGGACGTCAGTTTCGGACTGCCGCACTTCCAGCTGGTCGGCCTGCCCGACGCCAGCGTGCGCGAGAGCCGCGACCGGGTGCGCGCCGCCATTCGGAACTCGGGGTTCGAGTTCCCGGCGCATCGCATCACCATCAACCTGGCGCCGGGCGACGTGCGCAAGGCCGGCCCCGGGTTCGATCTCCCCATTGCGCTGGGCATGCTGGCCGCCACCGGCGGGTTCGAACCGGCCCGGCTGGCCGGCATTCTCCATATTGGCGAGCTCTCGCTGGATGGAACCATCCAGCCGGCGCGCGGTGTACTGGCCATTGCCGCCGAGGCGCGCCGTCACGGCGCGCGGGCCTTGCTGCTGCCGCATGACAACCTCGCGGAAGCCGCGGTGGTGTCGGGCCTCACGCTACTGCCGGTCCGCAGCCTGGCCGAGGCGGTGACCCGGCTGAAGCAACCGCCAGCCGAATGGCCGCCAGCCCCCTCCAGCACCTTTGGCACCTCTGGCACCCTTGGCACCCCTGGCACCCTTGGCACCCTAGAACCCGACCTCTCCGACCTGCACGGCCAGGCCTTCGCGCGCCGCGCGCTCGAGGTGGCGGCCGCGGGCGGTCACAACCTGTTGATGATCGGGCCGCCCGGCGCCGGCAAGACGATGCTCGCCAGGCGGCTGCCTGGGATCCTGCCGCCGCTGTCGTTCGACGAGGCCATTGAGGCCACGACCATTCACTCGGTGGCCGGTCAACTGCGTCCCGGTGTGGGCCTGCTCACCGACCGCCCGTTCCGCGCCCCGCACCACACCATTTCGGACGTGGCCCTGGTGGGGGGCGGGTCGACGCCCCGGCCCGGGGAGGTCAGCCTGGCTCATCACGGGGTGTTGTTCCTCGACGAGATGCCGGAGTTCGATCGGCGCGTACTCGAGGCGCTGCGGCAGCCGATCGAGGAAGGGCGCATCACCGTGTCGCGCGCCTTGCGCTCGGTGGTCTTCCCCGCGCGCTTCGTCCTCGTCGCCGCCATGAACCCGTGTCCGTGTGGCTACCAGGGGGATGCGAAACGCCACTGCAAATGCACGCCGCCCCAGGTCGCCCGTTACCGCGGGCGGCTGTCGGGACCGTTGCGCGATCGGCTGGATCTGATTGTCGAAGTCGAGGCGGTGCCGATCACGGCGCTGACGGAAGGTCCGGCGGGGGAAGCGTCGGCCGACGTCCGCACTCGTGTGCTCGCCGCGCGGGCGCGGCAGGCCGCTCGCGGTGCGCGTGCCCGCGTCAACGCGCATCTGGCGGGGACCGAGTTGAAGAAGCACGCGGCGCTCAACTCGGCGGGCCGGCGGCTGCTCGAGCGGTCGGCGGAGCGCCTGCACCTGTCGGCGCGCGGCTTTCACCGCATCATCCGCGTCGCCCGCACCATCGCCGACCTGGCCGGCGCCGAGGCGGTCGCCACCGAACACCTGATGGAGGCGCTGCAGTATCGATTTGTCGAGTCAACCACCTAGGAGGATACCGATGTCCGAATCCAATCACGCCATGTTGACGTATAGCCATACCGCTGATATGGTTATCCATATGAAAACCACCCTGAACATCGACGATCAGGTCATGGTGCGGCTGAAGCGGGAAGCCGCTCGCACGGGGCTCACCATGTCTGAGCTGGTCGAAACCGCCCTCCGCGGCCTGCTGCAGGCCAAGCCGGCCGTCGTGGAGCTGCACCCGCTGCCCTCCTTCAAGAGTGGCGGCGCCCTGATTGACATCAGCGACCGCGAAGCGCTCTATCGCGCCATGGAAGGGCGCTGATGTTCGTCGTCGACACCAACGTGCTGGTGTACGCCGCCGACGAAAGTTCGCCTGAACATGCTCGGTGCCGGGCGTTGGTCGAGCAATGGCGCCGACGGAATGGCGCCTGGTTCCTGACCTGGGGGGTGGCCTACGAGTTCCTGCGCGTGGTGACCCACCCGCGCGTCATGCGGCAGCCCTGGACCATCGAGGCCGCGCTTGGCTTCCTGGCCGCGCTGCAGCAATCGCCGGGGTTGGCGTTCCTGTCCCCCACCAGCCGTCACGCGGCCGTTCTGGCCGAGGTCGTGGCCGCCGTGCCTGGCCTGGCCGGCAACATCGTGCACGATGCCCAAACGGCGGTGTTGATGCGGGAACATGGCATCCACCGCATTTGCACGCGCGACACCGACTTTCACCGCTTTCCGTTCGTCGAACCTATCGACCCTCTGGTGAGCGAGCCGTAAGATTGCCTCCTGGCGAACAACAGGCGAAGATCTGCACGGTCCCGCAATTTCAGCTTCGGGATTTTGGAGTCGTCGTGCTAGCCTTACGGTTTCGCGTCGAAAGACGGGAACTCCAACACTTATCAGGTACTTGATGCTGTCGAAGCGCTACACCGTTGTCCTCGCCGACCGCACCACGGGTGTGGTCCGTCGCTTCACGATCAGCGTGAAGGCGGCGGTCGTCGTGGTGTCGATTGCGACGGGCCTGCCGATGCTGGTCGGCATTGGCGCGGCCTTCAAGTCCAAGTACGACGTGGCACAGCTTTACACCTCGCACGCCACGCTGGAACTCGAGAACGCCAACTACCGCGCGGCCACGGAAACGCTGGCCGGCCAGATCATGGCGCTGCAGACCACCATGTCGGACCTGGGTGCGAAGGCAGCGCTCGACCCGGCGCTGCAGAACTCCATGGACAAGCTGCCGGCGGTGGTGAAGAGCCGTGCCATGGGCGGCCCCAGTGCGGGCACGGCCCTGACCTCGATCACACCCGGGCTGGCGTCTCCAGAGAATACGTTCAGCGTGCTGAAGGACCTGCTGCAGGGCCTCGAGAGCCGCCTGCAGACGGTGCGCTCGGACGTCGACAAGCGTAACTCGCTCGCGGCGGCGACCCCGTCCATCTGGCCGACGCACGGCTGGCTGTCGTCCAGCATGGGCAACCGCGCCGATCCGCTGACCGGCGAAAGCGACTTCCACCCCGGCCTCGACATTTCCGCGGACAAGGGCGACCCCGTCTATGCCACCGCCGACGGCAAGGTCACCAATGCCGCGATGGCCGGCAACTACGGCAACCTCGTCGTCATCGACCACGGCTTCGGCATCGAGACTCGCTATGGTCACCTGTCGGCATTCAAGGTGCGCGACGGCCAGGTCGTGAAACGCGGCGACCTGCTGGGCCTGGTCGGCTCGACGGGCCGCACCACCGGTTCGCACCTGCACTACGAAGTGCGCGCCAACGGCCGCATTCTCAACCCGCTCCAGCTCTTGCTCAACCCCCGCCGCAACGGCAACTAGGGGCGAGCGCCTCTGGCGCTCGTAGGCGCTGGCCTCTCGGCCAGCGTGAGCTGCACTTCGTTGGTAGGCGCGCATTGCGCGTCAAGGCCCTCGGCCGCAGGCCGCGCGCCAAGGTATACTTCAGAGATAGGCATCCCGCCTTTTTCCCAACATGTTTGGCCAGCTCCTTACTAAAGTCCTCGGCAGTCAAAACGATCGTGATCTGAAGAAGCTGCGCCCGCGCGTGGCCCAGGTCAACGACTTCGAAGCCCGCATCAAGACCCTGAGCGACGACCAGCTCAAGGCCAAGACGGCGGAGTTCAAGGACCGCATCGCCAGGGGCGAGACGGTTGACGACCTGCTGCCCGAGGCCTTTGCCGTCGTGCGCGAGGCCGGCCGCCGCATTCTCAACATGCGGCACTACGACGTGCAGCTGATCGGCGGCATGGTGCTGCACCAGGGCACCATCGCGGAAATGAAGACCGGCGAAGGCAAGACGCTGGTCGCCACCCTGCCGGCCTACCTCAACGCGCTCGAGGGCAAGGGCGTCCACGTCATCACCGTGAACGACTACCTGGCGCGCCGCGACTCGGAGTGGATGGGCCGCCTCTACCGCTTCCTCGGCATGACGGTCGGCGTGATCCAGCACGACCTGAACGATCAGCAGCGCCAGGTCGCCTACGGGTGCGACATCACCTACGGCACCAATAACGAGTTCGGTTTCGACTACCTGCGCGACAACATGAAGTTCGATCTCGGCGCGATGGTCCAGCGCGGCCATCACTTCGCGATCGTCGACGAAGTCGACAGCATCCTGATCGACGAGGCGCGCACGCCGCTGATCATCTCGGGCCCGGCCGAGGAATCGACCGACCTCTACTACGAGGTCGATCGCATCATTCCCAAGCTGACGCGCGGCGAGGTCCACCAGGGCCAGACCAAGGGCGAGGATCGGGAACGCCTCGAGGCCTCGGGCGACTACGTCGTCGACGAGAAGAACAAGACCGCGACGCTGACTGAGACCGGCATGGCGAAGGCCGAGCAGCTGCTCTCGCACCGCATGCAACCCGGCGGGTTGTACGACCCGGCCAACATGCCGCTGCTCCACCACATCCAGCAGGGGCTGCGCGCGCACGTCCACTACAAGCTCGATGTGCAGTACATGATCAAGGATGGCGGGGTCGTCATTGTCGACGAGTTCACCGGCCGCCTGATGCCCGGGCGCCGCTGGAGCGACGGCCTGCACCAGGCCGTCGAAGCCAAGGAAGGCGTCAAGATCGAGCGCGAGAACCAGACGCTCGCGACCATCACCTTCCAGAACTACTTCCGCAAGTACAAGAAGCTGTCGGGCATGACCGGCACGGCCGAAACCGAAGCGCCGGAGTTCGCGAAGATCTACAAGCTCGACGTCATGGTCATCCCGACCAATCGCGCGATGTCGCGCATCGAGGAGCCCGATCTCGTCTACCGCACCGAGGCCGAGAAGTGGGCCGCGATCGTCGACGACATCATCAAGCGGCAGGAAGAAGGCCGCCCGGCGCTGGTCGGCACGGTCTCGATCGAGAAGTCGGAACGGCTCTCGAGCATGCTGAAGAAGAAGGGCACGAAGCACATCGTGCTCAACGCCAAGTACCACGCCCAGGAAGCCGAGATCGTGGCGCAGGCCGGCCGCAAGGACATGGTCACCATCGCCACCAACATGGCGGGCCGCGGCACCGACATCCTGCTCGGCGGCAATCCCGAGTACATGGCGCGCCAGCAGAGCCTGAACGAAGGCGTCGCCGAGAAGGTGGCGAAGGGCGAAGAGAAGTATGTGGACGATGACGAGTTCGTCAACTTCTTCCACATCGACAGCTTCTATCGGGTGAAGCGCGCTGATTGGGACCGTATCTTCACCCACTTCAAGCGCCAGTGCGAAGACGAACACAAGCAGGTCGTGAACCTGGGTGGCCTGCACATCATCGGCACCGAACGGCATGAAGCCCGCCGCATTGACAACCAGTTGCGCGGCCGCGCCGGCCGCCAGGGCGACCCCGGCTCGTCGCGCTTCTACCTGTCGCTCGAAGACGACCTGATGCGCATTTTCGGCTCCGATCGCATCTCGGGCCTGATGCAGCGCCTCGGCATGGAAGAAGGCGTGCCGATTGAACACGGCATGGTCAGCCGCGCCATCGAACGTGCGCAGAAGCAGGTCGAGGCCCAGAACTTCTCGGTCCGCAAGCACCTGCTCGAATACGACGATGTGATGAACAAGCAGCGCGAGAGCGTCTACACGTTGCGCCGCGAGATTCTCGAGGGCAAGATTCATCTAGCGGAAGAAGAAGTCAGCGATATTCGCGGCTACGTGATGGCGACGGCCGAAGATCTGTTCGACGAGAAGATCCAGGTCTACCTCGGCGAAGAGATCGAACCCGAAGACTGGGACATCCCTGCCCTGCAGCGCGATCTCACGCAGCTGTTCGCGCTCGGAGACGACGACTTCGCCTCGCTCAAGTACAACGACATGAGCGCCGACGAGATTCGCGACGCGCTGTGGGCCAAGGTCGTCGCCCGCTACGTCGACAAGGAGCACATCGTCCCGCGCGAGATCCTGACCAAGGTGGAACGCGACCTGATGCTGCAGATCGTGGACCAGCAGTGGAAGGACCACCTCTACTCGCTGGATCACCTGAAGGAAGGCATCGGCCTGCGCGGCTACGGCCAGCGCGATCCGCTGGTTGAGTACAAGAAAGAAAGCTTCGCGCTCTTCCAGGACATGCGCCACCGCATCGAGGAGGAGATCGTCCGCTACCTGTGGTGGATCAAGCCGGTGGTCGAGGGCGAAGGCGGCGAGGCCACCGTGGCGGCGCCGGTGCGGCCCGCGCCGCGCAAGCCGGCCCCGCTCAACTACAACAACCCGGCGCAGGAACGGCCGTCGCTGTTCAACCAGGCGGCCGCACCGGCCCCGGCGGCCGGCGGCGGCGACGATCTGATGCAGGAGCGCCAGCCGGCCCGCGTCGGCGGCGACGATGCCCCGGTCAAGACGGTGAAGCGCGACGAGCCGAAGGTGGGTCGCAACGACCCGTGCTGGTGCGGCAGCGGCAAGAAGTTCAAGAAGTGTCACGGAGCATGACACCGATGACACCGATAAGACACCAGGGCCGCAGATTACACAGATGACTCAGATCAAAGACAGCTTGGCCGCCTCCCTGGAGGCCGGTCTGCGGACCGCCCTGACGTTCGACGACATCCTGCTGCTGCCGCGACACTCCACCGTGCTGCCGGCGCAGGTGGATGTGAGCACCCGCCTGACGAAGAACATCAGGTTGAACGTGCCGCTGCTTAGCGCGGCGATGGATACCGTCACCGAGTCGGAGATGGCCATTGCCATGGCGCAGCAAGGCGGCATGGGCATCATCCACAAGAACCTGTCGATCGAGAACCAGGCCATCGAAGTGGATCGCGTCAAGCGCTCCGAGAGCGGCATGATCGTCAATCCGATCACGGTGGCGCCGGAAGCCCTGATTCGCGAGGCGCTCGAGTTGATGCAGCAGTACCGCATCTCGGGCGTGCCGATCACCGAGGGCGGCAGCCGCGAGGGCCGGCTGGTCGGCATCCTCACCAACCGCGACCTCCGTTTCGAGACCAACCTCTCGCGCACGGTGGCGGAGGTGATGACCAAGGACAAGCTGATCACGGTGCCGGTCGGCACCACGCTCGACCAGGCGCGCGAGATTCTGCATCACGCCAAGGTCGAGAAGCTGCTGGTGGTCGACAAGGACTACAAGCTGAAGGGCCTGATCACCGTCAAGGACATCCAGAAGGCGATCAAGTATCCGAACGCCTGCAAGGATTCGCTGGGCCGCCTGCGCACGGGGGCTGCCGTCGGGATTGCCCGCGACACGCTGGAACGGGCCGAGGCCCTGGTCAAGGCCCACGTCGACGTGTTGATCGTCGACACGGCTCATGGCCACTCGCAGGGCGTGATGGACATCGTCAAGGCGATCCGCCAGCAGTTCCCGGACCTCGAACTGATCGCCGGCAACGTCGCCACCGCGGCCGCGACCGAGGCGTTGATCAAGATTGGCGTCAATGCCGTCAAGGTTGGTATTGTCGCCGGATCGATCTGCACCACCCGCATCGTGGCCGGCATCGGCATGCCGATGATCTCGTCGATCGCGGAATGTGCGGCGGCGGCGGCCAAGCACGACATCCCGGTGATTGCCGACGGCGGCATTCGCACTTCGGGCGACGTGGTGAAGGCGCTGGCCGTTGGCGCCAGTTGCGTGATGGCCGGCAACCTGTTCGCCGGCACCGACGAGAGCCCGGGCGAGCTGATCCTCTATCAAGGCCGCACGTTCAAGGAATACCGCGGCATGGGCTCGATTGGCGCCATGCGCAAGGGCAGCCGAGACCGCTACTTCCAGGACGACTTCGAACTGGAAAGCGGCACCAGCCCCGCCGGCAAGCCGAGCATGGAGAAGCTGGTCCCCGAAGGCATCGAGGGCCGCGTGCAGCACAAGGGCAGCATGTCGATGGTGGTGCACCAGTTGATGGGCGGCTTGCGTGCCGGCATGGGCTACTGCGGTGCCGCGACCATCCCCGACCTGCAGCGGGACGCCGAGATCATCCGCATCACCAACGCCGGCTTCCGTGAGAGCCACGTGCACGACGTGACGATTACGAAGGAAGCCCCGAACTACCGCGTGGAATAGGGCTCGGCGGCGCCCCAACCAAACGACCTGCACATGAAAGACCTCAGGAGCCTTGCGCTGCTCTGCCTGCTCCTGCTCGGCACGGCCGCCTGCGACCGCGCCACCAAGCACTTCGCGATGACGACGCTCGCCGGCGCGGCGGACCAGTCGTATCTCGCCGACACGTTCCGCCTGACGTATCACGAGAACCCCGGCGGCATGCTCGGCCTGGGCGCCGGGTGGCGCCCCGAGGTCCGGACGGCCGTCTTTCAGTTCGGTAATGGCCTGTTCCTGCTGGCCGCGGCGGCCCTGACCCTCCGCGGCGGGTTCACGCGCCTTGGGCAGGCCGGCCTGCTGCTGCTCATCGCGGGCGGGACCTCAAACCTGGTTGACCGCGTGGCCATGGGCCGGGTGATCGATTTTCTCAATGTGGGAATCGGGTCGCTCAGGACGGGGATCTTCAACATCGCCGACATGGCCGTCCTGATCGGCGTCGGCATCCTGATCGTCGAAGGCGTCCGCAGTACTTACACGCCGTCCGTGTCGAATCCGCCGGCGGCGTGACTTCGCGCGCCACTATCCCCCGCAGAATTGCGGCCGATAACCGGCATGCGATATGCACAACGACCTGAGCATGACGTTCGCGCGCCGACTTGCCACCGCTGCCGGCATCTCCCTGGTGTTGACGGTTCTGCTGATGCTGATCTTCCAGGCCGACGCCCCACCGCCGCCAAGCGAGGCGCTCGAAGCATCGGGCAGCGCGCCGGCCATGTCAGAGCCCGGCATCCGCCCAATTAGCTTGCGCTAACGCCTTCCATCGGCTGGGGGCCGTAGCACTCGGCTTCCCCTTGATCGCAACCCACTGAGACTGCTTCCTATTGACATTCGATAGGAGCTGGCGCATTCTCCTATCGATTCTCGATAGGAGCAGATCGATGTCGTCACGTTCCAACATCCTACAGGGCACGCTCGACCTGCTGATCCTCAAAGCCCTCACGGCTGGGGAGCTGCACGGGCTCGGGGTCTCGCGCCGGGTTGAGCAACTCACGCGCGGCACCTTCTGCGCCCAACCGGGTTCCCTGTTCCCGGCCCTGCATCGACTTGAGGAGCAAGGCTACCTGACCGCCGATTGGCAGGCCTCCGAGAACAACCGGCGAGCCAAGTTCTACTCGCTGACCAAGGCCGGCCATAAACAACTCGGTGAAGCGACCGCCCAGTGGAATCGGATTGCGCAGGCCATGGCGTTGGCCCTGGAGGCCTAGCATGCCGATGCTGCCCCGCCTCCGCAGCTTCTGGCGCAACCTTGCTCATCGGGACGCGGCGGAGCGCGACCTCGACGACGAGCTGCGAGCAACGCTCGAGATCCTGATCGACGAGAAGCTGGCGGCCGGCCTCGATCCGGTCGAAGCAAGACGACGATCCCTCATCGAACTGGGCGGCCTCGAACCCGTCAAGGAGCGCGTTCGAGACGAGCGCGCAGGCATCTGGCTAGACATCCTCGCCCAGGACGTGAAGTACGCGGCCCGGCACATCCGGCGCTCGCCTGGATTTGCCGCTGCGACGATCGTGACACTCGCGCTCGGCATCGGCGCGAACACGGCGATGTTCAGCGTGCTGAACACACTCTCCTTCCGCCGGCTCGCCATCCCCGATCCCGACGGCCTGTTCAGCCTCTCGAGCTACAACGAGCAGGGCGTGAAGCGCTACGTGCCGATGCCCATCGTGAAACACTTCGCCGGCAGTGGACCCTTCGCGGAAGCCTGCGGTTACAACGGCGGCTTTACCTTTTCTGTGGAGGCGAATGGCATTGCAACCCAGGCTGTGGCGTCCTTTGTAACCGGCCGGTGTTTCAGCGTGTTTGGTGTGACGCCGGTATTCGGCCGTGCTATTGCCGACACTGACGCGCCCGTTCTCACGCCTGGAGCAAAGGTCGTGGCCATCAGCGACCGCCTCTGGCGGCAGTTGTTTGCCGCCAACCCTGATGCCGTCGGCCAATCAATCCGAATCGACGCGGCCGAAGCAATAGTGATTGGCGTGCTGCCACCTGCCTTCCGAGGTATCCATGCGGATACCGGCATTGACGTCTTCGCCCCCCCGGACAGTTTTTCCCCGGCCACCGCCGAACGCCGGCCAGTGGCGACAGAAGTCCTTGGCCGGTTGAAGCCTGGGCTGTCACGCGAGCAAGCCTCGGCCCAACTCGACACGATGTGGCCGGCGCTGCTCGCCGAAGCGCGCGCGACGACCCGGAATGCCACCGAAGGCGCCAACTTGATTGGCGACACGCTCCATCTGACGCCAATGGGCACCGGGCTCTCGACCACCCGCGAGCGGTACGGGCAAGCGATGGCCATCATGGTCGGCTTGACCGCATTGCTGCTCGTGCTGGCCTGCGTGAATCTCGGTTGCCTCCTCCTGACGCGCCTGTCGGCCCGCACCACCGAACTTGGCGTACGGCTCGCGCTGGGCGGCAGCCGATGGCGCATCGGCCAGCAGATGATGATCGAAGGCGTGCTGCTCTCGGCCCTCGGCACGCTGCTCGCCGTGCCCACGGCGTTTGCCTTCATCGCGCCGGTCACCGCGCTTCTCGATCCAGGCCTCGTCGGATGGCAATTGTCGCTTGCTCCCGATCTCCGCGTGCTGGCGATCATGGCGCCGGCAGGACTGGCGGCAGGCGTGTTGATGACGGCCCTGCCCATGGCCTTTGCGCTGCGACGCCAACAGGAGATTCGTTTCTCGTGGGACCGGACGACGACGGGGGTCGCCGGCCGCTGGATCCGGGGGCTGCTCGTAGCCCAGGTCGCGCTCTCGACGATCATGTTGATCGGATCGGCCCTGCTGACCCGGTCGCTATACGTGGTTCAGCACGCCGACCCGGGGGTCCGCGCGGGCACCCTGATGAACGTAAAACTGGCGTCCGGGCCGGGCAGGCAGAATGCCGACCCGCAGTACCCGCTGCTGCTCGACAAACTCCAGGCCCTTCCCGGTGTTGGGCGAATCGCGATGGCGCGGGTGTTCCCGCGGCGGCTCGGCGACAACACCTTCGACGTCGGGTTTACCGGCGAACCGTCCAGTAGATCTCGGGCCTCGCTCGACGGGGTGTCGGCAAACTTCTTCGAAGTCACCGGTATACCCCTTCTTGTCGGCCGCTTGTTCGGCACCCAGGACACCCGTTCGTCACCTCGGGTCGTGGTCATCAGCGAGAACCTGGCTCGCGCCCTGGCACCGGATGGTAACGTGATTGGCCGCCGCCTTCGCTACGGCACGCTGAAGGACTTGGACAGCCTGACAATCGTCGGCATTGTCGGCACGGCCACTCAAGGCGACCTTCGCCATGCCACACCGAACATCGTCTACGCCGCCGGACAGCAGGCGGCGCTCTTCAGCGCCCTCAACCTGCTGATCGAGGTATCTGGCGACACCGATGCCATTACCGCGGCGGTTCGCCGCACGGTGCACGAGCATGGCCGCGAGTTCGTGGCCGACATCGACATGGTGGATGACCTGCTCGCGGCTGGTCCCGCTCGTGAACGGGTAAGCGCGCTACTGTCGGGCATGATCGGAGGTCTCGCCGTGCTGCTGGCGGTGATTGGCATCCATGGCGTGCTCGCGTACTCCGTATCACGTCGCGTGCGCGAGATCGGCGTTCGCATTGCGCTCGGCGCCAGCCCTGCCGGCGTGGCCGGCGGGATTGTCCGCGAAGCCGGCGTGCTTGTGCTGCTCGGGCTGGCCCTCGGGTTGCCGGCGGCGTTCGCCGCCGCCGGAGTGCTTCGCTCGTTGCTCGTCGGGGTCTCGGGCACCGACCCCGTCGCCTACGTCGGTGTCGCGATGCTCTTGCTGATCGTGGGATTGGCGGCCGGCGTGTCGCCGGCGCGCAAGGCAGCAAGCGTGGAGCCGGCGACCGCGCTACGAGCCGACTGAGTAGAGAGCGACGCCGCACTTCTTCGCGGCCGCTCGCAGCGGTTCATCCTTGCATGCCAGCGGAAGGCGGCGGCGATCCGCCAACTCCAAGTACGACGCGTCGTAGATCGAAAGCTTGTAGGCGCTGGCCAACTCCGACAGGCGCGAGAAGGCCAGGCCGGCCATCTCGTGATCGAATCGGACCCGAAGCCCGCGCAGCCAGCCGAGCGCAATCTGCCGTTCGGCCGCCGTAAGCTTGCCGCGCCTCTCCAGGACGGTCAGCGCGTTGGCGACTTCAAGCGGCCAGAGCGCCGGCACCTCGAGCGTCGCGCCTTCCGCAATCGCGATCAGCGTCGCGGCCGTATCGTCGGTCGACTGCGCGGGGGGGACGATGTGCGGCGTGCCCGTTGGGCGCCCTCGGGCACCAGCCGGGCCACAGGCTTGCGGTGCCGGGTGATCACGACCTCCTCGCCCCTTGGCCACGCGCTCGAGGAGTTCACCAAATCTGGTCTTGGCTTCAAACGCGGTCACCGTGGTCATGGCTGCTCCAGCATTAACCAGTCGTTGGCTAGTTCATGGTCAGACAACAGTGATGGCAATCGCCCGTGTCTCGTCGCCGGTCGCGGAGATCGTCACGCTGATGCTGCCCGGCAGGGCTCTGGAGAGCCGCTCGGCCCACTCGATCGCCAGCACACCTCGCTCGGCGAAATCGCTGTCCATCCCGAGCTCGTCGAGATCAGCCTTGTCCAGGCGATAGAGGTCGACGTGGACCAGCGGCAGGCGGCCCTGGCGGTACTCGTGAACCAGGGTGAAAGTCGGACTGGTCACCTCCGCAGGATCGATGCCCAGCCCTTCGGCCAGCCCCTTGGTGAACGCGGTCTTGCCGGCTCCAAGATCGCCAGAGAGCAGCAACACAGCACCGGGTTGCAGTTCAGCGGCGAACCGAGCCGCAATGGCGCGCGTTTCGGATTCGGAGTTGGATTCGTAGACCACGTAGACAGCTCTGAGGGCCCTACTCGGCGGCCTTCGTGGCCACGCGGCGCCTGGCCGTCAGTTCCAGCACCGCATCGCCGATGTGATCGACCAGGTCGCCGGCCGTCATCGACACTTCCCCGTTGTCGGCATCGGCCAGTTCGCCGGCCGAGCCATGCAGATACACCGCGAGCCGGCACGCGGCCTCGGCGTCCAATAGCTGCGCGAGCCACGCGGCGAGCATCCCGGCGAGCACATCGCCGGTGCCGCCCGTGGCCATGCCGGCGCAGCCGGTCGGGTTCACGAACACCTTCTCATCAGGCGTAACCACCAGCGTGCGATAGCCCTTGAGCACCACGTAGACCCTGTGGCGCTTCGCGAAGTCGCTGGCAATGCCAATGCGGTCGGCCTGGAGGTCCTCGACCGTGCAGCCCACCAGCCGGGCCATCTCGCCCGGATGCGGCGTGATGATCACATCGCGGCCCTCGCGGCCGACCAGCAGGGACGGCTCGTCGGCGAACGCGTTGAGCGCATCGGCGTCGAGCACCAGCGGGCCGTCGTACTTGTCGATCAGCTCACGGACGAAGGTGGTCACACCTTCGCCGCGGCCCAGGCCGGGACCAGCGACGATCACATCGGCATCGATGCCGAGCACCGCGGCGGCGGCCGCGAAGTGCACGGTGCCATCGGGCGTCTCGTCCAGCCCCTCGGTCATGTACTCCACCGCGTGCGCCGCAATGGTCGCCTGGCACGAGCGTGGCGAGGCCACGGTTACGAGACCCGCGCCCGAGCGCATGGCGCCCAGGGCGCACAGCACGGCAGCCCCGGCCTTCCCCACCGACCCGGCCACCACCAGAACCCGCCCGAAGTCACCCTTGTGGGCATCCACGGCGCGCGCCGGAATCAACGGCCGCATCTGATCGCGCGTTAACAGCTCGATGTGCGGGCCGTCGAGCTCCTCGAACACCTCGGCAGGGATGCCAATGTCGGCAATCACCACCTCGCCAGACTTCGCCTCCGCCGGCGGCAGCACCAGCGGCAACTTCGGCGCGCCGAGCGTCACCGTCACGGTGGCATCGATGGCGTCACCGATCAGGTCACTGGTATCGGCCGACATGCCCGACGGCATGTCGATCGCGACGATCGGCACGCCGCCCTCGTTGAGGTCAGCGACCACCGTCTCGTAGAAACCCGTGAGCGGCGCCGACAGGCCGGTGCCGAACATGGCGTCGATGATCAGATCGTGGCTGGTGATCTCGGTGCCGTGCAGTTCCCACGCGGTCTCGTCGGCCACCTCCACCACGGTCAACCCGATGCGGCCGAGGATCTCGAGGTTGATGCGGGCATCGCCCTTGATCTCGTTGACCTTGCCGATGACGAACACCGACACTTCGACGCCGCGCTGGTGCAGCGTGCGCGCCGCGACAAACCCGTCACCGCCGTTGTTGCCCTTGCCGCACACGATGGCAACCTGGCGGTCGGCGATGTCCGGGTAAAGCGATTCGAGGGCCGCCACCACTTGGTGGCCGGCGTTCTCCATCAGCACCAGCGAGGCAAGGCCAATGTCGTGGATGGTCCGGCGGTCGGCCTCGCGCATCTGATCGGCGTTGAGAATTCTCATGCGTATGTGGCGTCCGCCTTCAGGCGGACCATTCGATTCGGCGATCCGGCTAAAGCCGGATACTACATGGACTCTAGCATCATCGCGAGTGGCTGAGGTACGCTCCCCAGCGATGAGTGCATACGTCAACGTCAACGGCGTGATTACCGACGCCGCCCACGCCGTCATCCCGGTCTACGACCACGGCTTTCTCTATGGTGAAGGGGTCTACGAGGTCTTCCGGACCTACACCGGTGTGCCCTTCCTGTTCGACCGGCACCAGGCGCGGCTGCGGGCCTCGGCGGCGCGCATCGGCCTGGAGGTCCCGTTCTCGGATGCAGACGTCGAACAACGCTCGCTCGAGACCATGAAGGCAGCGGGACTTGGCAAGGCCCCCCATAAAGGGGGGCCCTACGAGGCGTCGCTCGCGGGGCCCTACGAGGGATCGAGCCATGAGGCGTATGTCCGCATTCTGCTGACCCGCGGCGTGGGCGACATTACCTACGATCCGGCCGCGTGCCCGGTGCCGTCGCTGGTCATCATCGCCAAGCCCCTGCCGGCGACACCGGCGGCGCACTACGAGAACGGCATCAAAGTGGTGATGGTCGAGGACATCATCCGTAACCACCCGGAATCGGTCTCGCCCCTCATCAAGAGCAACAACCTGCTGAACAACGCCCTGGGCATGCAGCAGGCCATTCGTGCCGGCGCGGCCGAGGCCATCTTCCGCAACTATCGTGGCGAGCTGGCCGAATGTGCCCAGTCGAACCTGTTCATCGTGTCCAAGGGTGTCGTGAAGACGCCGCCACTTGATGCCGGCCTGCTCGCGGGGATCACGCGCGCGTTCACGATGGAAGTCGGTGCCGTCATCGGCATCCACTGCGAGGAGACGGCGCTGAAGGATCAGGATCTCTTCGAGGCCGACGAGGCGTTCTTCACCAGCACGACCAAGGAAATCGTCCCCATCGTCCTGGTGGACGACAAGACGATTGGTGACGGGCGGGTTGGGCCCATCACCAGGAAGTTGTTGGCGGAGTACCGGCGCGTGGCGGAGGCGACATCGGCAGGTCGCCCATAGAGAACAGGCGGGTCTGACCTGTCCGCCGAAGCGTCGGCGCGAAGGTGGAAGACCCGCCTCTACGCGTACGCCTCCATCGGCGGGCAGATGCAGATCAGGTTTCGGTCGCCGTAGGGATTGTCGATGCGGCCAACGGTCGGCCAGAACTTGTTCGCGCGCACCCACGGCAGTGGATAGGCCGCCTTCTCGCGTGAGTAGGCGTGCGGCCAGTTGTCGGCCGAGACCGCCGCGGCGGTGTGCGGCGCGTGCTTCAGCACGTTGTCCTTGGCATCCACCTGGCCGGTGATCACTTCCTCGATCTCCTGGCGGATGGCAATCAACGCGTCGCAGAAGCGATCGAGTTCGGCCTTCGGCTCGCTCTCGGTCGGTTCGATCATCAGCGTGCCCGGCACCGGGAACGACACGGTCGGCGCATGGAAGCCGTAGTCCATGAGGCGCTTGGCGACGTCGCCCTCTTCCACGCCCTTCGCCTTGAACGCACGCAGGTCGAAGATCATCTCGTGAGCTACGCGGCCGTTCTCGCGCGTGTAGAGCACGTCGTAGTGCTTCTCGAGCCGCGACTTGATGTAGTTGGCGTTGAGAATGGCGAAGCGTGTCGCGTCGGTGACGCCGGTCGCGCCGAGCATGCGGATGTAGGCGTAGGAGATTAGCAGGATGCTGGCGCTGCCCCAGGGGGCGGCCGAGACGGGGGGGATGGCCTGGGTCCGGCTAAAGCCGGACGCCACATCGGCACCGGACGTGACGTCCACCAGGGGGTGGCCGGGGAGGAACGGCGCCAGGTGCGCCGCGACGCCGATGGGCCCCATGCCAGGGCCGCCGCCACCGTGCGGGATGGCGAAGGTCTTGTGCAGATTCAGATGACACACGTCGGCGCCAATCGTGGCCGGGCTCGTGAGGCCGACCTGCGCGTTCATGTTGGCGCCGTCCATGTAGACCTGGCCGCCGTACCGGTGAATGGTGGCGCAGATGTCGCGCACCGCGTCCTCGAACACGCCGTGCGTCGAGGGGTAGGTGATCATCAGGCCCGCCAGGTCCTTGGCGTGCTCTTCGGCCTTCTTCTTGAGGTCGGCGACATCCACGTTGCCGTTGGCATCGGTCGCGGTGACGACCACCTTGAAGCCCGCCATGACGGCGCTCGCCGGGTTGGTACCGTGCGCCGATGACGGGATCAGGATGACGTCGCGCGCGCCGTCGCCGCGCGACTGGTGGTAGGCGCGCATGACCGCCAGGCCCGCGAACTCGCCCTGGGCGCCGGAGTTGGGCTGGAGCGACACGGCGGCAAAGCCGGTGATGGTGCACAGCGCTGCTTCGAGCTCTTCACAGATCTGCCGGTAGCCCGCGGTCTGATCGGCCGGCGCAAACGGATGCAGGCGCGAGAACTCTTCCCACGACACCGGGTACATCTCGGTCGCGGCGTTGAGCTTCATGGTGCACGAGCCCAGCGGGATCATCGACGTGTCGAGGCCGACGTCTTTTCGCTCGAGGCTGCGGATGTAGCGCATCATCTCGCTCTCCGAGCGATGCGTGTTGAACACCGGATGCGTCAGGTAGGCGCTGGTGCGCTGCAACGCGGCGGGCCACGACGGCTTCTGCGCCGCCTTGACGTCGAGCGCGGCCGCTGCGCTGGTCTTGCCGGCGGCGGTCGCGAACACCTCGAGAATCGCCTCGAGATCGGCGGCGGTTACGGTCTCGTCAAGGGCGATGCCAATTTCGCTGTCGCCCACGTAGCGGAAGTTCAGTTGACGCGCTTCGGCGCCGGCGCGGATCGCCGTCACCCGCGACGCGTCGGTCTTGATGCGCAGCGTGTCGAAGTACTGGAGGTTCGACTGCTGGTAGCCGAGCGACGCCAGGGCGCCCTCGAGCGAACGCGCGAAGGTGTGGACGCGCAAGGCAATCGCCTTGATGCCGTCGGGACCGTGATACACGGCATACATCGCCGCCATGTTGGCCAGCAGCGCCTGCGCGGTGCAGATGTTCGAGGTCGCCTTCTCGCGGCGAATATGCTGTTCGCGCGTCTGCAGCGCCATGCGGTAGGCACGATGCCCGTGCGAATCCACCGACACGCCGATGACGCGGCCCGGCATGTGACGGACGTACTCCTGGCTGGTGGCGAAGAAGGCGGCATGCGGACCGCCGAAGCCCAGCGGAACGCCAAAGCGCTGCGAGTTGCCGAACACGACGTCGGCACCCATCTCGCCCGGCGAGGTCGCCAGCGCCAGCGCCAGCAGGTCGGTGGCCACGGCCACGCGGACTCCGGCGGCGTGCGCTTTCTCGATGAACGGCTTCAGGTCGTCGAGACGGCCGGCCTCGTCCGGATACTGCACGAGTGCGCCGAACACCATGGGCTCGTCGAGCTTCATCTGGTCGGCCGGGCCGATCTTCAGCTCAATGCCGAGCGGTTCCGCGCGGCTACGCAAGACGGCGATGGTTTGCGGGAAGCAGCGATCCGAGACCAGGAACGTGCCGTTGGCGTCGCCCAGTTTCTTGCCCTGCACGCGGTGCAGCAGCGTCATGGCCTCGCCTGCCGCCGTGCCCTCGTCCAGCAGCGACGCGTTGGCCACCGCCATCCCCGTCAGGTCGGTGACCATCGTCTGGAAATTGAGGAGCGATTCGAGGCGGCCCTGGGCAATCTCGGCCTGGTACGGCGTGTACGGCGTGTACCAACCCGTGTTCTCGAACACGTTGCGGCGAATCACGCTGGGCACCAGGGTATCGGAGTAGCCGAGACCGATGAAGCTGCGGAACACCTTGTTCTTCTTCGCAATGCCCTTCAGCCGCGCCAGGTAGGTCGATTCGCTTTCGGCGGCCGGCAGGTCGAGCGGCGCCTTCAGCCGGATGCTGGCCGGAATGGCCTCGTCGATCAGTTGATCCAGCGACGCCGCGCCCACTTCCTTGAGCATCGCGGCGATTTCGTCGCCGCGCGGACCGATGTGGCGGGGCGCAAACGTGTCGAGGGGGGCAAGAAAAGGAACGGTCTTCATTTCGCGATAAGGGCTTCGTACGCGGCGGCATCCATCAGGGACGCGGCGTCGGCGGCGCTCGCCAGCTTCACCTTCACCATCCAGGTGTCGTGCGGCTTGCTGTTGACCTGGTCGGGACGGTCCTTGAGGTCGCCGTTGGTGGCCACGACCTCGCCGGTCACGGGCGCAAACAGCTCGGACACGGCTTTCACTGATTCGATGGTGCCGAAGACCTGGCCGGCGGTCATGGTCGAGCCCACCTCCGGCAGTTCGACATAGACGACGTCGCCAAGCTGCTGCTGGGCGAAGTCGGTGATCCCGATGGTGCCGGTGTCACCTTCCACGCGGATCCACTCGTGCTCTTTCGTGTACTTGAGGTCGGTCGGATAGGCCATGGGTCAGCTCTTCTTGGGACGTTTGTAAAAGGGCATGGGAACAACCACCGCCTTGGCGCGGCGGCCGCGAATGTCGATCTCGATCTCGGTGCCGGGCGTCTTCAGCGCCGGCGGCACATAGGCCATGCCGATGGCCTTCTTCAGGAACGGCGTCTGGGTGCCGCTGGTGACGACGCCCACCTGCTGGCCATTGTGGAACACGGCATGGCCATGACGGCCGATGGCGCGTTCGGTCATCTCGAAGCCCACGAGGATGCGGGCGGTGCCATTCGCCTTCTGGGCGTGCAGCACGTCGCGGCCCAGGAACGCAGGCTTGTTCCAGCCGACAATCCAGTTCAGATCGGCTTCGACCACGGTCGTGGTGGTGTCGATGTCGTTGCCGTGCAGGCGCATGGCGGCTTCCAGCCGCAGCGTGTCGCGCGCGCCCAGGCCCGCGGGAATGAGCCCGTGTGATTTACCGGCCTGCATCAGGGCGTCCCACACCGTCGGGGCCATCGCGGGCGGGATCATGATCTCGAAGCCGTCTTCGCCGGTGTATCCCGTGCGCGAGACGGTGCCGCGCACCGCGGCAATCTCGCCGTGCGCAAACCAGTAGTACTTGATGGCCGCCAGGTCGATGGCGGTCTGCATCTGCAGGATCTCTTGCGCCTTCGGCCCCTGGATGGCAATGAGCGCGTAGCGACTGCTCGAATTGACGATGGCGACCTCGGGCGAGGCTTCCTTGGCGCGGGCCGCGATCCACTCCCAGTCGTTGTCGATGTTGCCGGCGTTGATCACCAGCAGGTAGTGGGACGGCCCGAACCGGTAGACCAGCAGGTCGTCGACGAAGGTGCCTTCCGGCGAGGTCAGTCCCGAGTACTGGATCTGGCCGATTTGCAGCTTCGAGGCGTCGTTGCTGGTGATGTGCTGGACGGCCTCGAGGGCGCCCTTGCCGGCGATTTCGACCTCGCCCATGTGCGACACGTCGAACAGCCCCGCGGCGGTGCGCACCGCCATGTGTTCGGCGGTGATGCCCGAATACTCCACCGGCATGTCCCACCCACCAAAGGGGACCATGCGGGCGCCGAGGGCGACGTGCGTACTGTGCAGCGGGGTTCGTTTCAGGAGAGCGGCAGAATCAGTCATTTAATGAGGGGGTTCACCTGATGAGGTGAACCCCCGAAAGGTACTATGCCGCTCGGCCACGGTCAAGACGACTCGCGGGCTCGACGGCGCCGGTTGATGCGCTCGCCCAGCACGATGCAGAACGCCACCGACACCGCGATGGCCACCCCAGCCAGCCAGGGGCCCGTCTGGTACCCCAGCTGCATGGTCACCGGAACGGCGATGGCCGTGACCACGCCGGCCGCCAGGAGTCCGACCAGCACTTCACCGAGAATCCGAAGCAGCATTGAAGCCTCCCTTCAGTGAACCGACCGAGTTTAGACCGGCATTCCGCCGGAGCAGCTGAGCAACCAGAACCACGCCAGTTCCGACTGGATCGCGAACTGCAGCCCGCAGGCAGCCGTCCAGCCCGGAATCCACCAGTAGTCACCGATGCACGAGTTGAACACCACGTTGTACTGGTACATCGTCGAGGAGTACTCCGCCCAGCACGCGTAGGGTGTTTCGGCGCGGGCGAACGAGGCGAAGGCGGTGCGCATGGACGGCGCCGCGGTGGGCGCCGCCGCTGGAGGAGCCGCGACGACGGGCACCGTGACGCCGCGGACCGCGCTCAACAGCGCGTGGGACGAGCGTAGCGATTGGGCCTCCTGGGTGTTGCTGGGGGCGAGCGCGGCCACCAGGCCCTCGAATCCGGCCAGGGCCTTCGACCCGGCCGCGAGCTTCTGAATCTGCTCGACGCTTCCCGCGATGTTGCCCTTCATCTCCAGGCGCAGCACGCGGTTCTTCCGCGCGAACTTCACCAACCCGTTGGCCGCTGCCTCGAGCTCGATGACATCGCCCGGCACCTCGACGCGAATCGACACCTTGTCGCGGCCGACGCGCTTGAAGAACCTGACGCCGCGCCCCTCGGCCCGCAGGGTCGGCTCGCCGTGGACCCAGCCGGCGGTGAACTTCGTCTCGCCACTCGGCGTCCGCTGGGACGCTTCCGGCCACGCCGTCGGTATGGCAACACCGACCAGCAACGCAACTGCCAAGAACGCTTTTCGACTCATGACTTCCTCCGAACCGGGTGCGCTCTGGCGCACCCCGGGTGCGCTTCTGCACCCATCTCGAAGCCCGGCGCATGACCGCACGGCACCCCCGCCCTGCCTCGCCGGCTTCAGTTGAGCCGGAGGCTTCCGGCGAACCAGTTCACGCTGTCGAGCCCGCTGGCCCGTTAGCGTCGCGAGACAAGTCCGGCCGCCGTGTTCGCGGCGGGCGGTGTCGGTCTCGGGTGATATCTGAGGTACGCGTTCAGCGTGTGGTAGCTAATGTCCAGCATGCGGCACGCCTGTCGCTTGTTGCCCGCGTTTCGTTCAAGCACCAGCCGGGCGTAGCGGCTGCCCCACGCCCGCATGGTGTCGCCAAGCCGCACCGCCGGCAGCAGCACGTCGCCATAGGGCCCCCGCAGGCTCACGGGCAGGTCGTCGACGCTGATCTGCCTCGACTCGGCGGTGGCGATCGCCCCTTCGAGCATGCGTTCCAGTTCGCGGACATTGCCAGGCCAGTCGTACGCCATCAGCACGTCGACCGCCGCCGGCGTCATGCTCAGCCGGCCTCGGCCATCGTGGCGCGCGAGGAAGTACTGCGCCAGTTCGAGGATGTCGCCCTTCCGCCGCCGTAGTGGCGGTACGCCGATCTCGACGCCACTCAACCGATAGAACAGATCGGTCCGGAACAGCCCCTGCTCCACCAGCCCTGACAGCGGGCGATTGGTCGCCGCCACAATCCGCGTGTTGATGTGCCGCGCGCCATTGCCGCCAACCCGCTCGACGGTGAAGTCCTGGATTGCGCGCAACAGCTTGGCCTGCGCCGCCATCGACAGGTCAGAGACCTCATCCAGGAAAAGCGTGCCACCGTCGGCGTGTTCGAACTTGCCGCGCCGGCCGCGCACACCGGTCGCGGTTCGCTCTTCGATGCCAAATAGCTCCGCCTCGATCAGCGTTTCGACCAGCGCCGCGCAGTTGATGGCCACAAAAGGCCCGCGCCGCCGATGCCCGAGCTCGTGAATCTGCCGGGCGACCAGTTCCTTGCCCACGCCACTTTCGCCTTCGATGAGCACGGTAAAGTCGGTGCTCGCAACGCGTTCCACCCGATCGCGCAACGCGCGCATGACCTCGCTCGAGCCGATCAACGGCGCGGCGCCGTCGCGTTCGCCGGCGGTGAGGGCCGCAGGCGAGTTCGCCAAGCGCTCGGCCTCCATCAGCAACGAGGCCAGGCCCGCAGCGGCTTCCATCAACTGACAGGTCCACTCGTCTGGCCCTCGCCCACGGTCGAACGCGGCTTCGAGCATCACCTGGCGGCCCTCTTCCTTCACGGGAACCATGAATGCGACGTAGTCGCGCGCACGAATGGGCTGCAACGACCGCGTCGGCATCGTCGCCGAAATCTCCTTGATGCGAATACTGCGTACGCCGGCCAACTGGCCCAGGCGATCGGTCAAGATTGCACACAAGTTGCGCCGCTCGCTGGCGCCGATCAGGTCCGCGGCGACCTGGCGCACCAGCAAGAAGATGCCGGCCCTCCGGTCGGCGCAGCGCGCCTGCATGCCGACGGTTCCGGACGATGGCGTGAGCCTGGTGGCAGCCCTCATAACAGTCCCTCTCGTGACGAGTGCTGGGACGGCAACCAAAGTCGATGCCAAGTCTTGCGTGTCGAACTCGGCGGTAATTTGCGGCAACACATTCATCGCAAGACGCGTCCTTCCCTGTCCTTGGGTATCCCATTCCCGGCGCGCTCCGAATCGCCGCGCCTGGCCCGGGGAGCCACTACTCGCTACCCTCGTCACCCAGGCCGATGTCGAGGCACTCGTCAAACACGATCACTCCGCGATACGCGATCGGGTCGAGGCGTACGACCTGGCAGCGGTCGAGGCGGCCCGTGACCCTGGCGCGGCTGGTGCCCGTAAACAGCTGCAACTCGGTGTGGGCGCCAGGCCGGAGGCGCGCTGCCGACTCGATCAGCGCGCCCCGCCGGCAGATGTTCACCAGCGCCACCGCCTGGCCCGGCCGCACCACCGCGGAATCGCCAAAGCGAGACCCGCCGCCGGCGACACGGCGATCGTGGCGGCGCTCGAGAAGGCCAACGTCGAGTGCTACGGACGCCATTGCCGCGCCTGCGCATCGAACGTCAAGACGCGCACGCGGCCGGTTGCCCCATAGATTCGAATCGCCATTTGCGGTCCCCGGCGCGCTGCGACGTACACCGTGCCGCTGCTCGAACTGCCGAGCGGACTGAACGACACGAGTGCGGTATTGCCAATGCGAAGCGGGTCGTCGCCGGGGTTGAGCGCCGCCGAGCCTGCTATGTCCGTGATCGGCTGGTTGATGCGCACCGACACATCCCGGCCATGGGTATCCAACCAGTCCACGCCCGCCAGCGGCGAGTCGATGCGGCGGTCGATGTCCCGCTGCAGGACGCCGTTGCCGTTCCCGTCGGCAAACAGCTGGACGGCCGCGCGGCCGTCCAGCATCTCGATGCGCACCGCGACGGCTGACGCCCGCTTCAGGGCTTCGAGTCGCGCCCGCTGGATCGTCGCCGCCAGGTAGTGGCTACCGACGATGACGTGTTCGCGGTCCAGGGTGCCGCCCACGACCGGCACCGCCATGGCCACCAGCACTGCGCTCAGGCCCAGGGCCGCCAGCACGTCGACCAGGGCCGTGCCGCGTTCAGTCGTGCCCACCACTCGACTTGTCCGGCTTGCTGACGGTGATGAGCGGCTTGATCTTCAGGAAGCTCTTCTCGCCGATGCCCTTCACGTTCATCAGCTCCTCGATCTTCTTGAAGCCGCCGCTCTTGGTGCGGTACTCGACAATGCGCTCGGCGACCTTGCGCCCAATGCCCGGCAGGGTCTCGAGCTGGTCGAGTGTCGCCGCATTCAGGTTGAGCGCGGCCTTCTCGGCAGCCGGCGCCGGGTTCTGCGGCGTCGATGCCGACGTGGGCGTGGCGATGAACAGCAGGGCGCACAGCGCGAAAGCAGTCGACAGAATGGTTCTCATGGTGAACTCCTTCGATCCCGGACCTGGTGATCCGGCGATCTGGTGACTGGGTGATTGGTTATCGAAGCGACTGCGCGCGGCGTTTGCCGACAGCGTACGGTCAGGCGGCCGTCAGCGAATGCCACACGCAGTCGAACCCGACAGAGCAAGGCGCAGTCCGCACGCGCGTGCTCACGGCAACTCGTTCACCGGCGCTCAGTTGCGGAGATTGGTTCGTCGACTGCACGCCGTCGGCATGCCTGTGCACGACAACCGCCGTTCACCGTGCCCCCACGAGGACCCCGAAATCAGGCCTGTATCCCAGTCCAATCGGCCGCAACTCCGGTTGCAAGGCCCGCAACCGCAGTTCTCGCGCTGCTGCTACAATTCCCGACCATGCGCAGAACCCTGTTGCTCCCCGGCGCGCTGCTCGTCGTGTTCGCCACGGCGCCCCACGCGCCGGTCGCAGCATCGGAACAACTGGTGGCGGCGGCGCCGGCCAAGGTGGCGTGCTCGCTGGTCTGGAGAGGCCAGGAAGAGACCATCGAGAGGTTCCTGGCCGAGGGCAAGGTCGTGAAGATGGAGGCGGTGCCCATCGGCGTCACCAAGCCGCAGCGCGCGACGCTCGAGCCCGGTGGTCCAGCCGCGCGATTTGCCTGGAAAGCCATCAGGCCCGGCTACAGCAAAGGCTTCATGGAGAGCTATAAGGCCGAGATCGCGGCCTACAAGTTCGACCGCATGCTCGACCTTCACATGGTCCCGCCGATCGTCGAGCGCAAGCTGGATGGCAGGAACGGCGCGGCAGTGCTGTGGGTCGAGAACACCAAGGGCTGGAGCGTCGCACTTCCGCCACAGGGCCCCGAGCCGCGGTGGAGCATCCAGCTGACCCGCATGAAGATGTTCGACCAGCTGATCGCGAACCTCGATCGCAACCAGGGCAACCTGATCTACGACGAAGACTGGCACCTGTTCCTGATCGACCACTCGCGGGCGTTCATCGACAAGAAAGACCTCAAGGGCATGACACCACTGGGCCGGGTTGACCGCCAGTTGTGGAACCGGATGAGCGCGCTGACGCTCGAGGATCTGGACCGGGGCCTGGGCGACTGGGTCGGCAGCCGGGAGAAGAAGGCGCTACTGCTGAGGCGGGACAAGATGGCCGAGCAGATCAAGCAAATGGTCGCCAGGCGCGGCGAGTCTGTGTTCTACGATTAGGGATGCGATTCCTAGCAGCCCTCCTCGCCGGCGCGCTCCTGTGGGCGCCCGCGCCGCTGCTCACCGCCCAGCCCCCCGCGCGCATCGTCGCCATCGGCGACATTCACGGCAGCCTCGACGGCCTCACCCGCATCCTGACCACAACCGGCCTGATCGGCGCGGACGGCAAATGGACCGGCGGGCACGCTCGCCTCATCCAGACCGGTGACTATATGGACCGCGGCGCCGACACGCGCGCCGTGCTCGACCTGTTGATGGCGCTCGAATCGCAAGCCAGCGACGCCGGGGGACGCGTCACCGCGCTCCTGGGCAATCACGAAGTGATGAACCTGATCGGCGACACGCGCGACGTCACGCGCGAGATTTTCGCAACTTTCGCCGACGCCAAGTCTGAATCGCGGCGGCAAGAGGCGTGGGAACGACACGAGGCGCTCTCGAAGGCTCGCACCATCCCGGGCCTGCCGGTACCGCCGGTCTTCGCCCAGACGCGCGAGGCGTGGCTCACCACGCATCCGCCGGGCTACGTGGAGTACCGCGAGGCCATGGCGCCGCGTGGCCACTACGGCAAGTGGCTGCGCGACAAAGACGTCGTGCTGCTGCACGAGGGGTCCATCTTCATGCACGCCGGCCTGGCGCCTGACACCGTTGCCACGCTGGACGAGGTGAACTCGCGCGTGCGAGACGAGATTCGCCGGCTCGATCGCTTCCTGGACCGGCTGGTGGACGCTGAACGGGCGCTGCCGTTCTTCACGCTCCAGGAGATGCTCCAGGTCACGGCGTACGAGATCGCCGTCGCGAACGCCCTGGTCGACGCGGCGAAGGCGGCCGGCAAGGAGCCGGATCGCTCAAAGCTGAACGTGCCGCTGCTGATCGAAGCGCAGGAGATTCTGAAGATTGACGGCTGGACGGTGGTCGCCGGCCAGGGCGCGCTGTGGTACCGAGGCCTGTCAACGCTACCCGACGACCCGACGGGCGGGCCGTTTGCGCCGCTCCTTGCCCGCTACGGCGCGCGGCGCTTCGTGACCGGGCACACGCCACAGGCCGATCGTCGCATCACCACCCGCTTCGGCGGCCGCGCGGTGCTGATCGATACCGGGATGCTCGCCGACTACAAGGGCCGGCCCGCCGCCCTGCAGATCGAAGGCGAGGCGCTGACGGCGATTTATGAGGATGGCAGGGTACCGTTGGAAGGTCCGGCTAAAGCCGGACACCACATTGGCTACGATCGGAACCAGGCGACCGTTTCGCGCAGTCCTTCTTCCAGCCCGACCAGCGGCCGGTAACCCAGCAGGCGCTCGGCCTTGCTGATATCGGCCTGCGAATCGCGCACGTCGCCCGTGCGCGCCTCCTGGTAGATGGCCTCGACGTCCGAGCCGATGATCCTCTTCAAGGTCGCGAGCAACTCGTTGAGCGAGACGCGACCGCCCGTGGCCACGTTGAACACTTCGCCGCCCACGCCCGGTGTCTCGGCCGCCCGCAACACGCCATCGACGACGTTGGTCACGAAGGTGAAGTCGCGGGTCTGCCCGCCGTCGCCGTAGATCGTGGGGCGGGTCCCCTCGATGAGGGCCTTGATGAACAGCGAGATGACGCCGGAGTAGGGGGACCCGGGATCCTGTCTGGGGCCGAACACGTTGAAGTAGCGGGTCGTCACCACCTCGAGGCCATAGAGCCGGGTAAACATCTGCCCGTACTGCTCGCTCACCAGCTTCTGCAACGCATACGGCGTCATCGGCTTGGTCTGCATGTCTTCGCACTTGGGCAGCGTCGGCTGGTCGCCGTAGACGGAGGATGAGCCGGCGAAGACGACCCGCTTCACGCCGGCGTCACGCGCGGCGATCAGGATGTTGAGCATGCCGTCGACGTTGGCGCGGTGCGACTCGGCCGGGTTCTTGACCGATCGTGGCACCGAGGGAATGGCCGCCTGGTGCAGGACGTAGTCCACTCCGGCCACCGCCTCGCGGGCGGCCGCCGGGTCGGCCATGTCAGCGGCCGTAAACTCGACACCGCTCCGCAGGTTGTGCCGGAAGCCGGTGACCAGGTTGTCGACCACACGCACTTTGTGCCCACGCGCCAGCAGTCCTGCCGAGAGATGCGAGCCGATGAAACCGGCCCCACCCGTTACGAGATATGTAGACATGTGTAATAAAGAATAGTGAGGAAAGAATAACGAAAAGTTCCGGTGAATCCTTCGTTATTCGTTCTTCGCCATTCGTTCTTCCCTAAAAGTGCCGCAGTGAGCCTATAAGCCGAATTCTGTCCCGCGACGCCCTTGCGGACGCCACGAGGGCAATCATTCCTCTAGCCCCGGCATTGCTGACGGGATCGAGCAACCTACCCGGAGACCTCAGGCGGGCCGCCTGTGGCGAGCCCCGGCTTGCGCCGGGGTGCCGCGCCTCCCTATTTGGTCTTGCTCCGTGCGGGGTTTGGCCTGCCACGCTTGTTACCAAGCGCGCGGTGGGCTCTTACCCCACCATTTCACCCTTACTCGCCTTCGCCCTTTCGGGCTACGGCGGAGCGGTATATTTTCTGTGCCACTGTCCGTCGGGTCGCCCCGCCCGGGAATTACCCGGCGCACTGCCCTGTGGAGTTCGGACTTTCCTCTCCCGCCGGCACTTCCCGCCTTCGCCTTCGGCCTTGCGGCCTCAGGCTATGGCGGGGTTACCCGCGGCAGCGATTACCCGGCTCACTGCGGCGAAACTAGTTGCCGTCCTTCTCCTGCGAAATCTGGTACTGCTCCAACTTCTTGTAGAGATTGCTGCGCGGCGTGTCGATCACCTCGGCCGTCTTCGAGATGTTCCATCCATTCTCTCTCAGCTTGGCCACCAAGTACGCGCGTTCTGACCCCGACTTGAACTCCTGCAGGGTCGTGGCGTCCAGCCACGACGGCGCCGCCGCCGTCACCGCGACGCCCTCGGTGCCGGCCAGCATGGGCGCGTCGCCGCGCACGGCACCGCCATCCGGGATGTCGCGGCCGTCGATGGCCTCGCCGCTTGTCATGATCATGAGCCGCTCGACGAAGTTGCGCAGCTCGCGGATGTTGCCGCGCCAATGCTGCTGCTTCAGCCGCTCCATGGCCGTCGCCGAAACGGTCTTGCGCGGCAGGTTGTTGTCACGGGCAAACAGGTCGGCAAAATGCCGGACCAGCGCCGGAATGTCGTCGCGCCGCTCGCGCAGCGCCGGCACGTGGATCGGGACGACATTCAGCCGGTAGAAGAGATCTTCGCGGAAGGTGTGGCGGTCGATCTCTTCCTCGAGGTTCTTGTTGGTGGCGGCAATCACCCGCACGTCGACCTTGATGATGCGGTTGCTGCCCAGGCGCTCGAGCTCCTGCTCCTGCAGCACGCGCAACACCTTGGCCTGCGTCTTCAGGCTCATGTCGCCGATCTCGTCGAGGAAGATGGTGCCCTTGTCGGCCTGCTCGAACTTGCCGATCTGCCGGTCGGTGGCGCCGGTAAACGAGCCCTTCTCGTGGCCGAACAACTCCGACTCGATCAACTCATCGGGAATGGCGGCGCAGTTGACCTGCACGAACGCGCCGTCGCGCCGCAAGCTGTCGCGGTGAATGGCCCGTGCCACCAGTTCCTTGCCGACGCCGCTCTCGCCCCAGATCAGCACCGTGGCATTGGTCGGCGCCGCCTTCTGGATGGCGCTGCGCACCACGGCCAGCGCCGGCGAATCGCCGACGATCTGGTACTTCTTCTCGGCATCGCGCCGGTAGCTGCGGTTCTCGGTCTTGAGCCGGCGGGTGTCGATGGCATTGCGGGCGGTCAGCAGCATGCGATCGCGCTCGACCGGCTTCTCGATGAAGTCGAACGCGCCGAGCCGGGTGGCCTCGACCGCGTTCTGAATGTCGGCATTGCCGGTGATGATCACGATCGGGGTGACCCCCACCATGTGGTGCAGCTTCTGCAGCACCTCGAGGCCGTCCATGCCCGGCATCTTGATGTCACAGAACACCAGGTCCGGCGACTCGCGCTCGACCAGCTTGACGCCCTCGTCGCCACTGGCGGCGAGCATCACCTCGTAGCCTTCGTATTCGAGCGTCATCTTGAACGAGTCGCGAATTGCGACCTCGTCATCGATCACGAGAATGCGTGGCTTCACCGCAGCTCCGTGCGGACGGTGCGAATGGCGCGGGTGTCGGCGTCGGGGTCGTAGAGGAACACGGCGAGAATGTCGCCGGGTTGCGCGGCGCCGACAATGCGGCGGAACCCGGTAATGGAGTTCACCGGCTGACGGTTGATCTCGAGAATGATGGCGCCGCGTTCGATGCCGGCGTCGTAGGCCAGCGACAACGGCTCGACGCGCTGCACCAGCAGTCCGGTCATGCCCGGCGGGATGTCGAACCGGTGGGCGTTGCTGTCGTCGATCTCAATCAGGCTCAGGCCGAGCTCGCCAGGGCCGGTCCGCTGGATCGAGCGGACCGCCGGCGAGGCCGGCGAGTCGGGCGTGCGCTGCGGGCGCTCGGCGAGCTTCAGCGAAACGTCGCGCGGCCGCCCGTCCCGCAGGTACTCGATCCGCGCGCTGGTGCCCGGCTGGCGGGCGGCGATCTCGCGGATCAAGGCGTCGTGGGTGCGCACCGGCTTGCCGTCGAGCGCGACGATCACGTCGTACGGCCTCAGGCCGCCACGCGCAGCGGGCGACCCCGCGGCCACGTCCTGCACCAAGGCGCCGTCGGCCCGTGACAACTTCAGCGACGCCTGGACGTCGGGGTCAACGTCGCGGCCGGTCACGCCGATGAAGCCGCGCTCGACGCGGCCCAGGGTCTTCAACTGCGGCAACACCGACCGGGCCTGGTTGATCGGAATGGCAAAACCGATGTTGTTGGCCTGCCGGCTGATCGCCGAATTGATGCCAATGACCTGGCCGCGGCCGTTAATCAGCGGGCCACCGCTGTTGCCGAAGCTAATCGCAGCATCGGTCTGGATGTAGTTGTCGAGGCTCGCATCGAACAGCTTGCGGCCAATGAAGCTGACGACTCCCACCGTCACGGTGTGTTCGTAGGCCAGGGGATTGCCGATGGCGCACACCCACTCGCCGACGCGCAGGCCGTTCGAGTCGCCCAGCGTGGCGTGCGGGAAGGGCTCGGCGCCCTGGATCTTGATTAAGGCGATGTCGGTATCGGGATCGGATCCCACGACCTCGGCGCGAAGGCTGCGGCCGTCAGCCAGCTTCACGGTCAGCCGTTCGGCGCCTTCGATCACGTGGTGATTCGTCAGGATGTGCCCGGAGGCGTCGATCAGAAACCCCGTGCCGGTGCCGCGTCGCGGCACATCACTGCCCCGTCGCCCCAGGTCGAAGGGATCGCCGTCGCGCTGGGCCCCCTCGGTCATGAGCCGGCGGGCACGCCGGCTGCGGGCGGTCGCGTCGATGTTCACCACCGCAGGGTTCATCTTCGCGGCAATATCGGCAAAATTGATCGACGTCGCCGAAACTGGCAGGGGCGGCTGGCTCGCGCGTTCGAGGTCGGGCCCCGGCTCGCCGATCGCCGCGTCGCTGTCCGGCCGCGCCCCCTCGATCGCCACCCGGGGCGTCGTCAGGATGATGCCGACGAGGATGCCGATGATGCCCGTGAGCGTCGCGGTGATCCACGCAAACTGCCGCGTCATGATGGGTCCATTATAAGGGAGAGGTCGCGAGTCGCGAGTCGGGAGTCGGGAGTCGGGAGTCAAGTAGCGAGGAGGGCTAATAGCCCGGCTTCGTCCAGCGTGGCAACTCCCAGCGCGCTGGCCTTCTCAGTCTTGCTCGTCCCGGGTTCGGCGCCGACGATCAGCGCCGTGGTCTTCTTGCTGACCGAGCCGGTGACCTTCGCGCCAAGCGCCTCGAGCTTCGCCTGCGCCTCCTCGCGCGACATGGCGGCCAACGTCCCGGTGATCACATAGCTCTTGCCGGCCAGCGGCTGCGGGCCCGCGGGGGCGACCTTGCGCTCCCCGGTCACCTTGACCCCGGCCGCCTGCAGCCGCTCGATCAGCGCGGCGTTGCGGGGCTCGTCAAACCAGGTGCGCACGGCCTCGGCCAGCACCGGACCGATCTCCCGCACCTGTTGCAATTCCTCCAGCGTCGCGCGCTGGATCTCGGCGATCGAGCCGAAATGATCGGCCAGCACCTGCGCGCCGCGCTCGCCGACGTGGCGAATGCCCAGGCCGTAGAGCAACCGCCACACGTCGTTGCCGCGCGACTTCTCGATCTCGCTCATCACCTTGGCCGCCGACTTCTTGCCCATGCGCTCGAGGCCTTCGAGCGCCTCGGCCGTCAGGTGATACACGTCGGCCAGGCTCTTCACCAGGCCCGATTCGGCCAGCTGCGCGACCAGCGATTCGCCCAGGCCCTCGATGTTCATCGCGCCCCGCGAGGCGAAATGTTCGAGGCCGCGGCGCAGTTTCGATGGGCAGGTGCTGTTCTCGCATCGCCACACTGCCTCGTCCTCGGGCTTGTGGAGCGGGCTGTTGCAGACCGGGCAGTGCGTCGGCATGACCCATGGCGCCGGCCGGTCGCCCGCATCGGGATGCGCGGGACCCACGACCCGTGGAATCACGTCGCCGGCCTTTTCGATAATCACCAACTCGCCCGGCCGGATGTCCTTGCGGATGATGTCGTCGGGGTTATGCAGCGTCGCCATCGAGATGGTCGACCCGGCCACGACGGTCGGCTCGAGCATGGCGAACGGCGTGGCCGCGCCGGTCCGCCCGATGTTGACCTCGATGCGATGCAGCATCGCGACCTTCCGCTCGGCCGGGAACTTGAACGCCGTCGCCCACCGCGGAAACTTCGAGGTGAAACCCAGGCGCTCGCGCGCCGCCACGTCGTTCAACTTGATCACGACGCCGTCGGTCTCGAACCCCAGCGACGCGCGCTTGTCGCGCCATTCATCGCAGAACGCGATCACCTCGTCTACGCCGGCACACTGCTTCCAGTGCGGTTCCACCGGCAGGCCCCACGTTTTGAGATCGGTCAGCAGCGCGGCGTGCGACTCGCCGTGAGGCGGGACCACCTGGTAGGTCCACGCGGCCAGCCCTCGCCGCGCCACCAGCGTGGGGTCGAGGTTGCGCATGGTGCCGGCGGCGGTGTTGCGCGCGTTGGCATACAGCGGCTCGCCCGCCTCTTCCTGCTCGCGATTGATCCGCTCGAACGCCTTCTTCGGCAAATAGACTTCGCCGCGCACCTCGATCCGGCCGGGCGGCCCGTTCACGAGCGCCAGTGGAATGGCGCGAACAGTGCGGACGTTGGCCGTCACCTCCTCGCCCCGACTGCCGTCGCCGCGAGTGGCACCGCGGACCAACCGGCCATCTTCGTAGGTCAGCGCGATGCTGAGTCCATCGATCTTGAGCTCCGCGACATACGAGGGGGATTCGTCGATCGCCAGGCCCTTGCGCACCCGCTCGTCGAACGCGCGCAGGTCCTCATCGTTGTAGGCGTTGTCGAGACTGAGCATCGGCTGGCTGTGCTCGACCGTCACAAAGCCGTCAGCGGGACGCCCGCCGACCCGCTGGGTTGGCGAGTCGGGTGTCAGCAGTTCGGGATGGGCGGCCTCGAGCGCCTTGAGCTCGTGCATCAAGGCATCGAACTCGGCGTCGGTGATCACCGGCGCAGCGTCGATGTAGTACAGCTCTTCGTGCCGGCGAATCTCGCGGCGAAGGTCGTTAACTCGGTTGGCAGCAGTCACGGGAGCCACAGGGTGGCGCGCAGGCGTTAACGGTCGCGCAGCAACACGTAGTCGGCCAGGCCCATCAGCGCTTCGCGCTCGCGGCTGGGTGCGAACTGCCGCAGTTGACGCTTCGCCGCCTCACCAAACTCCACCGCCCGGTCATAGGCGTAGTCGAGCGAGCGGTGTTCGGCCAGCAGCGCCTTGATGCGGGCCCAGTTCTCGGCGCTGACGTCACGATCGCGGACGGCATTGCGTACCAGATCGTTGGCTTCCGCACCGCCGTGTTCCAGCAGGTGGATGATGGGCAGCGTGATCTTGCCCTCGCGCAGGTCGCCGCCCACCGGCTTGCCGATCACCTCGGCGGCACCGGTGAAGTCCAGCAAGTCGTCGACGAGCTGGAACATGGTGCCCAGCCCGAAGCCGTACTCGCGCAGCGCCTGCTCTTTCTCGGCACCAACCTCGCCGAGAATGCCGCCAATCTGCGCGCAGCCGCCGAACAGGTACGCGGTCTTGCGGTGGATGATGTCGAAGTGCTCGTTCTCGGTCAGGTCGACGACGCCGTTCTTGGTGAGCTGGTAGAGCTCGCCTTCGATCATGCGCAGGGTCACGTCGCACAGCAGGCGGACCACCTCGAGGGTGTCCTGCGTGAGCGCCATCGCCATCGACTTGATGTACAGGAAGTCGCCGGCCAGCACCGTGACGTCGTTGCCCCACTGCGCGTGCGCGGACTTGCGCCCCCGCCTCACATCCGCATCGTCGATGATGTCGTCATGCACCAGGGTGGCGGTGTGGATGAACTCGACGACCGCGGCGTTGGTGATCGCGCGCGGGCCCGAATAGCCGCACAAGCGCGAGGCCATCAGCAGGACGGCCGGGCGCACCCGCTTGCCGCCGCTCATCTGCAGGTAGTTGCCGATTTCCGGGATGATGTGAATTTGCGACTGCACCTGCTGGGCGAACTCGCGCTCGACCGCAATCAGGTCGTCGCGAACGGGTTCGAACAGCTGGATCAGATCCGCTTGAGTCCGGGGTGCGGCGTTGGACACGTAACGTCAATCTCACCATAGGCGGACGACGGTGTCAACGAAAGTGGACGGCATGGTCGCGAACGTTCGGAGGGCGTTGGCTTCAGCCGTCGCCCTAGCTAGGGCCTAAAGAGTGCGTCGAAGTTGCGATCGGTTTCGGCCTCGACAATTTCAGGGGTCGCCCCGCGGGCGGCCGCGACATGGTCGACGACCTTCGCGACGTGAGCCGGCTCGTTCCGCTTGCCCCGAAAGGGCACCGGCGCCAGGTAGGGACTGTCAGTCTCGACCAGCAGGCGGTCGGCCGGAACCTGTGCCACCGATAGCCGCAGGGCCTCGGCCTTGGGGAAACTGATTACGCCGGGAATGGACAGGTAGAAGCCCGTCGCCAACGCCCGGGAGGCCGCGGCGGCGTCACCCGTAAAGCAGTGAAACACCCCGCCCAACGCCGGACCGCCCTCCTCCGCGAGAATGCGGAGCGTGTCGTCCTCGGCCTCGCGGGTGTGAATCACAACCGGCAGGTCGCGGCTGCGCGCCAACTGCAGCTGGCTCCGAAACACGGCGTGCTGCACCTCGCGCGGCGAGAAGTCGTAGTGGTAGTCGAGCCCGATCTCCCCTACCGCCCGCGCCTGGGGCAGCGCCGCGAGGCGCGCGGCCACGGCACCCGCCGCATCGGCCGGATTGGCGGCATACAGATGCGCATGGTGGGGATGCACGCCCACTGCAAAGCGGCACTCGGGCCACGCCGCCGTCACTGCCGGGACGCGCGCGAACTCGGCATCGTTCTCGGCGGCCAGGATCACCAGCGCGCGGCGCACCCCGGCACCGCGGGCCCGCTCGACGACGGCGGCCAGATCGCCGGTGAACTCGTCACCGGCGATATGGCAATGGGAATCGGTCATCGCACGCGGGTGCCGGGCGTGGCGGGCTCGACGTTCAGCACAATCGCGGCGCCACCGTCAGGGCTCGCGGCCAGCACCATGCCGTTCGACTCGAGCCCCATCATCTTGCGCGGCGCCAGGTTGGCGACGATCACGATGGTCTTCCCGACCATGGCTTCGGGCTCGTACGACTCGGCAATGCCCGCGAGGATGGTGCGCGGTTCGGCTTCGCCGGCATCGACCTTGAGCTTCAGGAGCTTCTGCGACTTGGGCATGCGCTCGGCCTCGAGCACCTTGGCGACCTTCAGCTGGATCTTCATGAAGTCGTCGATGGTAATCAGCGCCGGCTCCGCCGGCGGGGCCGGTGGGGCGGCTGGAGCTTGTGGGGCCGGTGGGGTTGCTGGGCTCGCCGCACTTACCTCACCCGCCTTACCAGCCTGACCAACCTCACCCGCCTTGTTCTCTTCAGTCACATTCACTCCCTTGTCTGCTTCAATGCGGGGCCACAGGGCGCCCGCGTTCAGAATCTGCTTCTCACCTGACGCGCGCCAGGCCGTGTCGGTGTCCAGCCGGCGTTCCGACGCCGGTGCGGAATCGCCCAGGCGGCGCAGGATCTCCGTCGCCGATGCCGGCATCACCGGCGACAGCAGGACGGCGGCAATGCGCACCGCTTCGGCGGTATCGGCCAGCACGCCGTTCAGGCGGTCGGCATTCGCCGGGTCCTTGGCCAGCGCCCACGGTTGCGTCTCCGCAATGTAGTTGTTGGCGGCACTCACCAGGCGGAACGCGGCGGCGGCGCCTTCGTGCAGGGCATGCACGTCCATCGACGCGCGATAGGCAGCCACGGCGTCGGCCGCGACCGCGGCCAGCGGACCGGCGCCGGCCGGCCGGATCAGGCCCTTCTGGTACCGCTCGGTCATCGAGGCGACGCGGTTCACGAGGTTGCCCAGGTTGTTGGCCAGGTCGGCGTTGTACTTCTCTTCGAACCGCTCCCAGGTGAAGTCGCCGTCACCGCCGTACGGAATCTCCTTGGCCAGGTACAACCGCAAGGGATCGGGGCCGAAGCGCGAGGCGGCATCCAGCGGATCGACGATGTTCCCCATCGTCTTGCTCATGCGCTCGCCCTTGAAGTACACCCAGCCGTGTCCGAACACCTGCTTCGGCAGCGCCACGCCGGCGCTCATCAGCATGGCCGGCCAGATCACGCAGTGAAAGCGCGTGATGTCCTTGCCGACCACGTGCAGGCTGGCGGGCCACCACTCCTTGAACCGGTCCTCGTCCCAGCCATACCCGACTGCCGCGGCGTAGTTGATCAGCGCATCGAACCAGACGTACACCACGCTGGCGGGATCAAAGGGCACCGGAATGCCCCACGATTGCCCGGCGCGGCTCATCGAGATGTCCTCGAGGCCGCCCTCGACCAGCCGCAGGATCTCGTTGCGGCGAATGTCGGGCTCAATGAAGCTGGGGTTGTCGGCGAAATGCTTCAACAGCGGCTGCTGATATTTCGACAGCCGGAAGAACCAGTTCTTCTCCTTGATCCACTGCGGCCTGGTGTTGTGGATCGGACAATTGCCGTCGACCAGATCCTTCTCCTGCTTGAAGGCCTCGCAGCCGACGCAGTAGAAGCCCTCGTAGGCGCCTTCGTAGATGTCGCCGTTGTCGAGGCAGGCTTGCGCCATCTTCTGGACGGCGGGAAAGTGCCGGGCCTTGTCGCTGGTGCGAATGAAGTCGTCGAACGAGACATCGAGCCGCTGCCACACTTCGCGGAAGACGCCTTCCATCTCGTCGCAGTACGCCAGCGGGTCTTTGCCCTGCTCCACCGCCTTGCGATACACGTTCTGCGAGTGCTCGTCGTTGCCCATCAGGAAATGGGTCTCGAAGCCCGCGAGCCGGCGATAGCGCGCGATGATGTCGGCCGTGATTTTCTCGTAGGCCGTGCCCAGGTGGGGCCGGCTGTTCACGAAGTCGATTGCGGTCGTCAGGAAATACTTCATCGCTCGAGCCATGCCTTCTGCGCCAATGCCTGGACCTCCTTGATTGGGATGCTCCGCTCGGCCGCGAGTTTCGCGAGATCGTCGAATTCGGGCTGCGCGTTCACGACCTGGCCGTTCCGACGCGCAATCTTGAACCGCACCGGTCCCAGTCCGGTCGTGACGGTCACCATCTCGCGGTCGAGACAATCGCGCGACATCTCCTGGAAGCGCACGCCAATGGTGGTCGATTCACGGAAGACGAGGTCGGTCAGTTTCTCCCGGTGCTCGGGCCTGGCGACGATGGTCATCAGCGTGCCGGGCCGGTTCTTCTTCATCTGCACCGACGAGTAGAACACTTCCAGGGCCCCGGCGGCGTAGAGCGCGTCCATCAACGGCCCGAAGATCTGGGGGTTCATGTCATCGATCTCGCACTCGAGGACCACCACCCGCATAAACGGTGGCGACACACCTTTAGGTGTGTCGAGCCCCGACAAACCTGAAGGTTTGTCGCCACCGGCCTCCTCGCCAACCAGGACCCGAACCACGTTCGGCGTCTGCGGCAGGTCGCGATCGCCGGCCCCGTAGCCGGCGCGGTGGACGCGCATGGCGGGGACCGGGCCGAATGCCGACGCGTACTCGGTCAGAATCAGCGCCCCGGTCGGCGTCAGCAGCTCCACCGGGATCCCTGACGAATAGACCGGCGCATCCTTCAACAACGCCACGGTCGCCGGCGCCGGCACGGGAAACACGCCGTGCGCTGAACGAACCATGCCGCCGCCGACGTTGAGCGGCGACACGACGATGCGGTCGGCGTTAAACCATTCGATGCCGAATACGGCGCCGACAATGTCGATGATCGAGTCGATCGCCCCGACCTCGTGGAGATGGACCTGGTCGATCGGCATGCCGTGAATGGCAGCTTCGGCCTCGGCCAGGCGCCTGAACATCGACACCGCGCGGGCCTTGCCACTTGCCGACAACGCCGAACGTCCGATCGCGGCTTCGATGTCCTGCAGCGAGTGATGGCCCTCCGGAGATGGGTGGCCATGGGGGTGGGTATGGGTGTGGGTCCGGCTAAAGCCGGACACCACATTGACATCGCCGGACGCAACATTGACAGCGCCGGGCGCCACATCGAAATCGCCGGACGCCCCACTCGCGAGCACGCGAAACTTGGTCGCGGTGAGACCGCCCTTGATCACGCGGTCCATCGACACCTCCCACCCCTCGACCGCCAGGCTGCCCAGGGCCCGTTGCAACTCGTCGAACGGCAGCCCGGCGTCGAGCATCGCCCCGACAATCATGTCGCCCGCCGCACCGGCGAAACAGTCGAAGTAGAGAATCGTCACCGATTGAGTTCTTCCTTGAAGCTGAAATACGTCGCATCGCCGAGAATGATGTGATCGCACAATTCAATACCGATCGCCTCGCCCGCCAGCTCCAGCCGGCGCGTGACCAGGCGGTCTTCCAGGCTCGGCGCCGGGTCGCCGGACGGGTGGTTGTGAAACACCACGACCCCCGCCGCCGAGGCTGCAATTGCCACCCGGAAGATATCCCGGGGGTGCACCGAGGTCGCATCGAGCGTCCCGGTGGACACCACGCAAGTGCGAATCAGGCGATACTTCTGGTCGAGCAGCAGCACGCCGCACCGCTCCACGTGAAAGCCGCCATAGCGCAGCATCAAGTAATTCGCCGCGTCCCTCGGACTACGGAACAGCGCGCGCTCGGGCACCTCGCGCGTCAACGTGCGCCGGCCCAGCTCCACGGCCGCGAGCAGGCGCGCGGCCCGCGATTCCCCGATGCCGGTGATCCGCTTCAACTCGCCCATGGCCAGTCTCGCCAGCCCGGGCAGGCCGTCAGCCGCCGCAATCACATCCTGCGCCACCGTCAGCGCACCTCGCGACCGGGTGCCGGCGCCAATGACCAGCGCCACCAACTCGTTGTCGCCCAGTGACTCGACGCCGGCCCGGGCCAGCTTTTCGCGCGGCCGATCCGCCACGGGCACACTCGTCATCGAGGCAGACCCTCCATGGTAGCTGATTGACACGGGTTCTGCCGTCCCCGCGGACCGGTTCCGCCGCCGCGCTGTCGTATACTCGGAAGACATGGTTCGTGTCGCTCGCTGCCTGGCGCTGGTCATTGGCATTCTCTCCGTGGCATGCTCCGAACCACCCAACAAGGAAATGAACCTCGCCCAGGGTGCCATCGAGACCGCCCGGGCTGCCGGCGCCGATCGGTTCGCGTCGGCCGAACTCACCGCCGCTGTTGACGCCCTGAAGCGCTCGCACGAGGCCGCCTCGGGCAACGACTATCGCCAGGCCCTCAGCCACGCGCTCGACAGCTTCGAGCGCGCCCAGAATGCGGCGAAGCTCGCCGTCGAAGGCCGCGCCAACGCGCGCGGCGACGCCGAGCGCACCGTCGCCCAAGTGGCCACGCTGCTGGCAACGGCCGACACCCAGTTGAAAGCCTCGCCCCTGCCGGCCCGCAGCCTCAAGGCGGCGCAAGAGACCATCGCCACTGCGGGGATAGCCCTGCAAAAAGCACGCGCGGCGCTCGAGAAGGAAGACTACCTGTCCGTGGGACCGGCCTTGGAGGGCGTGGCGGCAGGACTTGAGGCCGCGTTGACGCAGATCGCCGCCCCGGCGCCGCCCGCGCCGTCCCGCCGGAAGCGCTAGGGCAGCTGCCCGGCGATCGCGATTCCTGCGATCATTTCTGGCGGGCGATGCCGCAGTTTCCGATCAGAACAGGATCGGACCAAGCGTCATCACCGTGGCGACGATGACGAGGAAGGCCACGATGTCGAGCATGACGCCGTGGCGCATCATCTGGCCGATCGGCACGAACCCCGAGCTGTAGACAATCGCGTTCGGAGCCGTCGAGACCGGCATCATGAAGCCCATGCTGGCGCCGAGCGTGGCCCCGAGCACCGGCTCGATCGGCCGGACCCCGGCCGCGAGTGACACGGCAATCGCGATCGGGATGACCATGTTCGCCGACGCCGTGTTCGAGGCCGCCTCTGACACGATGATCGCCGCCGCCGTGAACAGCACGGTCAGCGCCAGCGACGACTGCGACGGCAGCCAGCTGGTCACCCCTTCGCCGAGTGCCTGCGCCAGGCCGGTCGAGAAGGTCAGCTCCCCCAACGCCAGGCCACCGCCATACAGCAAGGCGATGCCCCAATCGATTTTGACCGCCTCGTCCCAGGTGAGCGTGAAGCGGCGCTCGCGCCAGTCCACCGGCAGCACGAACAGGAGAAAGGCGCCCATCAGCGCCGCCACGCCCTCGGGCATCGAATTGGCGTAACCGCGCGCGAATGCTGTCTGGTCGAGTCCCGCCAGCGCCAGCACTCCGGGCGTCACCCACAGCGCGACGGTCACGCCGAACGCAATCAGCACGTTGCGCTGCGCCGCCGTCATGGACCCGAGCCGCGCCAACTCCGCCTGCACCATCGCGGTACTGTCGCCGGTCACGCGGAGCTGGCGCGACGAGCTCCAGTAGAACTGGAACACCAGGTAGGCGAACAACAGCACGACAATCGGCACGCCCAGGGCCATCCACGCAAAGAACGATACCTTCACCCCGACGATTTTCTCGAGCATGCCGATGCCGATCAGGTTCGGGGGCGTCCCGACCGGTGTGCCCATGCCGCCAATCGACGGCGCGAACGAGGTCATCAGCATCATCGCCAGCGCGAACCGGCGGACCGCCGCCTGCTGGCCGTTCGCCGTGCGATGCAGGTTCGCAATGATCGACAGCCCAATCGGAAACATCATCGCCGTCGTGGCCGTGTTGCTGATCCACATCGACATCGTGGCGCAGACCGCGCCGTAGACCAGCAGGATGCGAAAGGCGCTGGTGCCAACGCCTTTCAACGCCAGCGCGCTGTAGGCGATGCGGCGATCGAGGCCGTGGACGAACATGGCCTGCGCCAGCATGAAGCCGCCGATGAACAGGAAGATGATGGGATCGGCGAACGGCGCGAGCGCCTGGCGGCCGGTGGTGACGCCCAGCATGACCGCGACGCACGGGCCGAGCATGGCGGTGATCGCCAGCGGCAACGCCTCGGTCAGCCACAACGAGATCACCAGGCCCATGACGGCGGCCATGCGATGGGCCGCCACCGGGATGTCACCCAGCGGCGCGAACAGCAGAATCAGGAAGACCGCGGGCGCCAGGAACAGGCCCGCTGTGCGGCGGCGGCGGTTGAACTGCTCTTCGGCGGGCGAGAAGGTCTCGACGGCGCCGACCGCCTCATGAAAGGTCTGCATGCGAGGGCACCCAGTGGCCGTCAACCACCACTTCGGCCCAGCCGGTCAGGAAGATGCCCTCGGCTGTCCACTCGACGCGCTGGGTGCCGCCAGGCGCGGTGACCTGGATGTCGCGGGCCGCGCCACCGTGCGCGATGGCGGCGATCGCCGAGGCGCAGGCGCCGGTACCCGAGGCATGCGTGGGGCCCACGCCGCGCTCCCAAATCAGGATGCGCACGCGGTCGGGCGCTTCGACCACGGCAAACTCGACATTGGTGCCTTCCGCGAACCTGGGGTGCGTCGCGAGCGCGGGTCCCAGCCGATGAAACCGGGCCAGGTCGGGCAGCGTCTTCATAAGCGCGACACACTGTGGATTACCGATAGCCAGCGTCGAAACCGTCAGGGTTTCGCCGGCGGCCTCGAGGGTTTCTTCGGTCACGCGCTCGGGCTGGCCGAGGGCGGCGCGAAAGGTATAGCGGCCTCCAACGCGGCTGGTCAGGGCCAATGTCTTCCACCCCGCGTCGGTATCGACACGGACCTCGGTGAGCGGCGCCAGGCCGGCCCCTTCCCGCTGGTGCATGACCAGGGCCGCCAGGCAGCGCAGGCCATTGCCTGACAACTCCGACGGGCTGCCGTCCGCGTTGATCAGCTTCATTTGCGCCGACCCATCCGGCGCAATCGTGTAGTAGATGACGCCGTCGCCGCCCAGGCCGGTGTGGCGCTGGCACAAGCGCCGCGACAGGTCGTCGAGCCGCAGGCCTTCGGCCTGCTCCGCGGGGACGAACAAGAAGTCGTTGCCGTAGGCGTGGGCTTTCGCGATCGCGAGCATCAGGGCACGCGGAACGCGTTGAAGACCCAGGTCAGGCCGGCGGTGAACCCAACCTCCGGATCGCGCGCGGTCAGGCCCAGGGCCATGCCGCCATCGACCCTGACACTGCCCTTCGTGTAGCGGCCGCCAAATCGCAGCAGACCGCGGTCCTCGGCGCCGGGCGTCACGATGTTCGCGAAATTGGCACGGCCGACGAATTCCCCGACCAGCTCTGCGTTCTGGCTGACGGCCCGGGCCACCGAGAAACTGTAGGTCAGCAGGTCGTCTTGTGCCGCCGCACGCGTCGGGCTGCCCAGGATCAGCAGGCCCAGGTTGGTCACAATCCGGACCGACTGGACGGTCTTGCCGATAATCAAGCCGGCCGAGAAGTCCTGGATATCTTTGCCGAGTCCGGTATCGTTACCCGCGTTCGGCAGGCGGGTCGAAAAGCGGAACGCCATGGCCGGCCGATTGGCTCCCTCGCTGACAAACCGCACCTTCGCGCCAATGTGGAGGTCGTCCACGTCCGAAGTCGTGTCGCCCTCGATCTCCAACAGCGACGAGAACGGTGCGCCGGCATATCGATCGGTAATGCTCAACCTCTGGTAGAGGCTGCCGTCGATCTGGATCTCGGCAATGGAACTGATGCCAACGCTGATACCCATGGGCGGCAGGCTGATGAGGTTGCCGCGCAAACCGGCTACCGGCAGCAGGTAGTCGTGTTTGTAGTCGGCGCCAATCTCGAACAGGATGCGGCCGGCGCCGATGGTTTCCGGATCCTCTGTCTGGAGTGGCCGCTGCTGCGCGAGCGCCGCGGGCGCCGCCGTCAAAACGGCAATGGTCAGAATGAGAGCGGTCAGTAATCGAGTCATGTGCTTCAAAATGTCTTCTTGCTGTCGAGCAGGATGGTCACGGGACCGTCGTTGACCAGCGCTACCTGCATCATCGCCTGGAACTCTCCGGTCTCGACGTGCAGTCCACCGGCTGTCAATTCTCGCACGACATCTTCATAGAGCGCGCGGGCAATCGGCGGTGGCGCCGCCGAGGCGAACGACGGCCGGCGGCCACTGCGGGCATCGCCGGCCAACGTGAACTGCGAGACCACCAGCACACTGCCCCTGATGTCGAGCACCGACCGGTTCATCTTGCCCTCGTCGTCCGCGAAGATGCGCAGGTCACGAATCTTCGCCGTGATGTACTGCAGGTCGGGCAGACCGTCCCCCTGCTCGACGCCGAGCAGCACCAGCAGTCCGGCGCCAATTTCCCCGGTGACCCGGTCGGCTACCGTGACCTTCGCCGACGTGACGCGCTGGACGACCGCTCTCACGATTTGACGGGAACCGCAGGCCGCGCCAGCATCAAGGGAATCAGCGGTACATCGGCCGGCACATCGTCGAACCCTTCGAGCTGGCTGGCGATGCTCTGGCGAATCTCGCCAACCGGATTCAGCCGGCGGTCCAACAGCCAGCGCGGCATGACATTCGAGAGCGCCTTGATCATCGAATTCTTGACCGCCGGGTGTTCCCGTTCGAGTTCGGCAATCAGGCGCTTGACCCGCTGCCGCTGCAAGCTGAGGTCGCCGCACGCGGGACAGCAACAGCCGATGATCGGCAGCTCGCGCTCCTTGCAGTAGGCGCGCGCCTCGGCTTCGGTGACATAGACCAGCGGACGAATGACGGTGTGGAGGCCGTTGTCCGAGGTGAGGCGCGCCGGCATGGCCTTGAGCGCACCCGCGAAGAACAGGTTCAGCAGGGCCGTCTCAATGAAATCGTCGAGGTGATGCCCCAGCGCGATCTTGGTCGCGCCGGTTTCCTTCGCCATCCGGTACAGGACGCCGCGCCGAAGGCGCGCGCACAGCGAGCACGGCGTATCGTCGCTGTCGAGCTTGTCGTCGATGACCGCGCCGATGTTGGTGTGCTCGCTGTAGAACTCCCACCCGCGCTCGCGGCAGGCCTCTCCCACCTGCTTGTGCTGGTAGCCCTCGTACCCCGAGTCGACGTTGACGGCGACCAGCGAAAACTTGATCGGCGCCCGCCGCCGCAACTCGTCCAGGATCTGAATCAGCGCCCAACTGTCCTTGCCGCCCGACAGCCCGACCATCACCCGATCGCCGTCCTCAATCAGGTTGAAGTCGGTAATCGCCTTGGTGGTCTTCTTGGCGAGACGCGTTTCGAGTGGCGAGCGGTAAGACATGGATTTGTGAATGGTAACAGACCGGGAGTCGGGAGTCGGGAGTCGTGAGTCGGGCTTGCCCCGCCGAAGCCTTGGCGAAGGCGGGAGTCGATCAGAGCAACAGCTTCTGGATGGCACCCGACCAGGTCATCTGCCTCGCCACGGCCAGGCCGGCCTCGCCCAGGCGCGCCGACAGGTTCTTGTCGTCCATGACGCGCCGCATCGCCACGGCCAGTGCTTCCGCGGTCGGAGCCGTGACGTAGCCCGACTCGCCATCGCGCACCAGTTCGGCGGGGCCGCCGCTGTCGGTGCAGGTAATGACCGGCTTGCCACACATGAACGCCTCGACCGTCACGAAGCCGTAGTCTTCGTTGTAGGGTGGAAAGATCACGCCACGGCAGCGCGCCAGGTGCTGCACGAGGCCGGCCTCATCCAGCCGCCCGACAAACTGCACGCGGTGTTCGAGTTCGAGGTGCGCGCGCAGCTTGATGAGGGCGTTCAACTCCTCGCCCTCGCCGGCGATCACGCACTTGATGCCCGCCGCCACCGGTTCGGCCAGGGCCCGCAGCACCAGATCGAACCGCTTGAGCGGCGACAGCCGGGACACGCCGAACAGGTAGTCGCCGTACCCGTCGTGCCGGTAGTCGCGCTGCGGCGGCGGCGGGTAGAGGACGTCGGACGAGATGTTGCCGAATCGCCGCAGACGCGACTGCACCGTGCCGGAGATCACGAATCGCCGCTGCATCTTGTTGAGCAGGTGGCCATCCACCCGATGGATGATCGCGCGGCGCGTCCGCTCCTTGAGCTTGCCCTTCCACGACAGCCGCGAGCTGAACTGGTCCCACAAGTCGTAGTACTCGCGCATCCGGTGATTGAGCCACAGCACGTGATTCGGGTGCCTGACCGCGTAGCCGGGAAAACGCAGGCTGATGACCTGGTCGACCTTCAGGTCCTCGTGCGCCAGCTGTACGTCAGTCAGCCAGGCCGCCAGGTAGGCGCTGCCCTGCCGGCCGAATCGGTTCTGCGGCGTGACGATCAACCCGGCACGATGCCCCTCCTCGTTCAACGCGCGCACCAGCTCGCGCGCCATGACCAGGTGGCCGCCCTCGGCGAACGACGGGCTCGAGGTGACGACGGCGATGGCGGCCATTACCTGGCATCCCCGTAGGTCGGAATCAGCCGGACCATCACACCGAGGAACCGGCCGTCGTTCGCGCCACTCTCGAACATCGGCACGAAGCCGGACGAGGATGCAATCGACACGCTGTAGACGTAGTTCGTCGGGTAGTCCGGGTGATATTTGTAGGGCACGCCGCGCGGCATCTCGAGTTCGATCGTCTGCTGCGAACTGGCCGCCATCTCAACCACCCGGCGCCCGGCGCCGGCGTTGAGCGTGACGCGATTGGGCCGCGGCCCGGTTTCGAGAATGACGGTCAGCTTCTCGATGCGCAATGACCGCGCTTCCTCGACGCCGGCCGCCTGGGATTCCGGCGCGATCAGCGCGCGCAGCAGCAAGTCGGCGGTCGACTCGCCCTTCACCCAGAACGCATCGCCCTCGCGGGCGTAGATGTTGTCGTCGATGAAGTAGCCGAACACCGGCGGCGTGCCACCCAGTGGCTGGCGGTGCCGGTCGGGCTGCAGATTCACCGGCAGGTCGTTGACCATCGTCAGCTCGATCGGCAGCCGGCGGAACAGCCCCGACTTGCTGTGCTCGTACGGATGGGTGGCGGCGTGGAATGGATTCGCCACGATTCGCATGACGAACAGCCCGCTGATCCCCAGCGTCAGCAACCCACCAACGGCCGTTTGAAGCGGCGGGACCAGGAACAGAAACACGCCGTAGGTGCCCAGGAAATAGCGATTACCCGCCGGGCCGCCGCCACCGGACCAGGTGAACGGCATGTACAACAGCAACGCCACTGCGGTACCGAGACCCGCGCCGAGTGTCAGCCACTGCCACATCGCCCGGTCCCGCGTGGCGGCCAGGAACAACAGGATCGCCATCAGCCCCGGGAAGAGATAGATCGCAAAACCGGTGTGGCGGCCGACCCAGAAGTAGCCCAGGTTGCGGCGGAACACTTCTACCAGTGCATCGCGCGTGAACAGCACCTCGAACGAGCCGCCGCCGACACGAGCCAGGCCGACGGTGTCGAAGGTCTTCGCCTCATCCTGGTACGGGAAGCCACCGGCGAAGTCGACTCCCCCGCCGCGATAGAAGGTCTTGCGCTCGCCGCCCTGGTAGTTCCACTCGCCGGTCACCGCTGTGTTCAGGGCAAACAGCGACACGACAACGATGCCAAACGTCACCGCGATCCGCGTCGTGCGATGCCACTGGCTCCTCAGCAGCGCGGAGGCCAGCAACGGCGCAATCAGCAGGACGTTGGTTGGCTTGGCAAAGGCGCCAATCCCGAGCAGGACGGCCGCGACGACGTCCGACCGCGGCGCCAGCAGCCACCGGGTCCGCCACGAGGTGAGTTGGTCCTCGGAGATCGGGCCGGTGACTTCCTTGTAGCACCAGAAGTAGTAGCCGACGAGGACGACTGCGAAAATGAAGAAGTCCGGGGCCAGCTGCACCATGTAGATTGGCACCAGCGACACGAACAAGAAGGCGAACGCGAAGATCAAGGCGCCGACTGGATGGCTGCGCGCCGACAGAAACGAGTAGGCGCACAGGAAGCACAGCGTCATCAGGATCGCGTGCAGCACCAGGAATCCGTTGGTGCCGAAAACCAGGATGAACGGCGCCGCGACCAGCGGATAAATGTACGCCTTGGCGTAGAACAGTCGGCCGTCGCTTCCCCGCTTCAGGAACAACCCCTCGGGCCCCGACGGGTACTCCTTCCACACCCGCGCTAGGTCGTCACGCTGGAACTCGAAGTCGAGGTCGGTCGCCAGGCTGTGCCCGAGCGTGTAATACGTCGCCGCGTCGCCGAAAAACGCATTGCCGTTCGTCTTGACGAAGTCCAGCGACATCGCCCACGTCAGCAACACGACGCCGACGGCAGCCGTGCTGCTGGCCCCGAGGCGCCAGGCCAGGCTCCGGTTCCGCAGGCGCGTCGCGACGCGGTGGTCGAGTGTCATTAGGCTATGGTCCGGCTAAAGCCGGACGCCACATTGAAGTCGCCGGACGGCACATTGAAGTCGGTCATCGTTCGGTGGCCAGGAAGCCCAAGTCCGATTGAAGGATACCCGCTCGGCCGGTGGCGCGCGAGGTCTCATGCAGCATGACGTAGAGCTGCTCCATCTTGCGGACAAACGCGGCGATGTCGTAGCGTGCGCCGGTTTTGCGCGCCTCCGCGGCCAGGGCTGCGGCCAGTTCAGGCTGCTCCACCACCCGGCAGATGGCAGTGGCCAGCCGGCCGGCATCGGCCTTGGGCACGACCAGCGCGTCACGGCCATCGGTCAGCACATCCAGCAGGCCGTCGGCGTCGGTGGCAACAATGGGCTTGCCCATGGCCAGGGCCTCGAACATCGTGAGCGGCGTACCTTCCCACAACGAGGGAAACACGACGATGTCGAACGCCGAGAGCGCCGCCGCCACATCCCGGGTAAACCCGGCAAACACGAGTTTGTCGCCCAGCCCGAGCGCCGTCGCCTGAGCCTCGAGCTCCGGCTGCAACTCGCCCTCCCCAACGATGAAGAAGCGGGCATGGGGATGCCGGGCCAGCACCGCCGGCGCCGCTTCGATCAAGTACCGGTTGCCTTTTGCCGGCATCAGCCGCGTGATGGTGCCCAGGGCGATCGTGCCCGGGGCAATGCCGAGGGCCTGCCTCGCCGCGGCAATCTCGGCCGCGCTGCGCGACCGCGCGAACTCGTCGAGCGGCGCGCCGAGGTAGACCACCTTGGTCCGTTCGGCCGGCATCAACCGGGCCCGCGTGGTGAACTCAGCCGTCGACTCCGACACCGCAATCGCCAGGTCGGTGTGGGGGGCGAGAATCTTGTCGGCCACTTTCTGGAACCACGGCGTGTCGGTGTGGTTCGCGTGCTCGTGCAGGATCGCCGGAATGCCCATCCGCCACGCGCACAGGCGGCCGAAGGTCGTCGCGCCGTATCCGTGCAGGTGCACCAGGTCGGCCTTCTTGTCGCGCAACACCTTCAACAGCGCCGTGAACGTCGCCGGATCGAACTTGTGGCGCGCCATGTAGGTCACGTCGATGCCGAACTCTTCGAGAGTGTCGGCTGAGAGATCCTTCTGGCGCAGGCTGATCAACGAGACGTTGAAGCGCGCGGCGTCAAACCGCGGAATCATCCACGCGAACAGCCGCTTGACGCCGTGCATGCGCGAGCCTTCCCAGCCGAGGTGGTCGCAGATGTGGACGATGTTGAGACGACGGGAGGCGGGCTTGCCCGCCGTAGCCTCGGCGAAGGCGGGAGTCGGGAGTCGGGAGTCGGTGCTCATAGCAACCCCTCACTCCGGTACCAGGCCGCCGTCCGATGGATGCCTTCTTCGAGGTCCACCTTGGGCGCGAAGCCCAGTTCCGCTCGCGCGCGGGTGGTGTCGAACGCGCGGCTCTTGGTATAGAAGTCGACGCGGCGTCTGAAGATCGGCGGCTCGACGCGGAGGGGCACACAGACCATCTCGCACAGCAGGCCGGCAGTCCAGAACGGCCACACCGGCCAGTGCATCCGCGGCGGCGCCACGTTCAGGTCCTTCGCCACCAGGCCGACCAGCGCTTCGAGCGTGGTGTAGCGTGGGCCAGCCAGGATGTAGGTGCGTCCCGTGGCCGCCGGCACGGTGCCGCACAGGCGGAAGCCCTCGACCAGGTCTTCGACGAACGTCAGGTGATAGAACACCTGGCCGTCGCCAATCATCGGAAAGTTACCGCGCGCCAGGCCGCGAAACATTTTCAGGAAGCGCATGTCGCCAGGGCCATAGATGCCGATCGGCCGCGCGACCACGACATCGAATCCCGTCGACCGGCCGAACTCGCGGGCCAGCGTCTCGGCTTCGAGCTTGGTCTCCTGGTAGACATCTCCCGGATTAAACGGCGCCTCTTCGTTCGCCGGTGGATTCGCGATGTGCCCGTGCACGCCGCCGGTGCTGCAGTGCACCACGCGCCGCGCCCCCCCCGCCCGCGCCGCCTCGAGCACGTTGCGCGTGCCCTCGACGTTGATCGCACGATACGCCGTGTCGGGCTGTCCGGCCTCGCGGTAGGTGGCGGCGATGTGGTACACCACCTCGACGCCTTCGGTCGCTCGCCGCATCGAAGCCGCGTTGGTAAGATCGCCCTCGGCCGCCCGGACGCCGGCGGTGGCCAGCGGCGACCGCTCGAACCGGGCCCGGCTCTTCGGCCGCACCAGCGCGCACACCTCATCGCCACGCGCGGCCAGCAGGGTGGCCAGGTGTCCTCCCGTGAATCCAGTGGCGCCGGTGACCAGTACTTTCACTGCTGTGCCAACTCGGCGGATGACGACAAACCTAAAGGTTTGTCGCCACTAACCGGCCTGTCGCCACTCACGGGGCTGTTGCCGCCGAGCCGGTCATAGGCCTGCGCCGTGCGACGCACGTAGGACTCGCGGCTGTATTTCTCCTGCGCGACGATGCGCGCGGCCGCCGACAGCCGGTCGCGTTGGCCGGGCTGCTCGATCAGTTCGAGGACCGCTTCGGCAAACGGCCCGGCTGCGGGCTCCACCAGCCTGGCGATGTCCGGGGTCAGCACTTGCGTGTGCGTCAGCAGGTTGGTGGCCACGATCGGCTTGCCCGATCGCAGGTACGAATAGATCTTCAGTGGCGTGTTGGTGCCGCGAATCCGCGGCGACAGCAGGAGATCCGCGGCCTGCACGAACCCGGGAATCTCTTTCGCCGGTTGCTGCCCGGTGAACACCATCACCGCGGATGCGCCACGCTCGGCGGCCCGGGCCTGGGCGGCGGCCACTTGCGCGGGCTCGCCGCCGACGACCAGCACCCGCGCGTCGGGACGACGCGCCGCGATGATGGCGGCCGCGTCGGTCAGCAGGTCCAGGCCCTGGTACGCCTCGAAGGTGCCGGTGTACAGAGCCAATGGCGCAGATGCCGAAATGCCCCAGGCATCGCGCACCTGAGCCGGCGTTCGGCTGGGCGGATCGTCGACGTCGCCGCCCATCACGTTCTCGATCAACAGCGAGCGCTCGCCTGCGCCCATCTCGGTGACCGTGTCCTGCAACTCCTGGCAGATCGTGATGACGACTTGCGACTTGTGCACCATCTGGCCTTCGGCCCACGTGAACACTTGTCGCAGCACGCCCGACTGGCTGTACTTGAAGTTGCTCAACTGCTGCGGCAGGCTGGAGTGCATGTCGTAGAGGTGCGGAATGCCCAGCCACCGGGCCAGCCACACGCCGACCAGTCCCATCTCCTCGTGCGAGTGAATGGCGTCGTACCGGTCGGCGACGACCCGCCGCAGCACGGTCAGCAGCATCAGCGCGTCGAGCAGGATCTTGGTCGGCGACGGCCCGATGCGAACCTTGTGGACGAACGGCGGTCGCAAGGCGCGAAAGATACGCAGGTTCGGGAGCTCGACGTTGCGGCCGATCGGATACGTGACCAGGTCGACATGATGGCCGAGCTCACCGAGCGTCTTGATGCGGTGGTACTCGCTGAACGGGGTGCCGCGCGGCTCGAAAAACGGCTCGGGCGCGAGCATCAGGATGCGCACGAGTCATTATATCTCACTGAGCCTAATGCAGTTACGCTAGAATCGGGACTTCCCAGCCGATGAAGATGCTCATTCGCCTGGCCGTCAGCGCGGCCCTGTTGTATTACGTGCTCAGCTCGATCGATCTCGCTCTGCTGTGGGAGCGGGTGCAAGGCATGAACGCCGGCTGGATTGGCCTGGCTCTTGCCTCGTGGGTCTTCGTGCAGTGGGTCTCGGTCTGGCGGTGGCATCGCCTGCTGCGCGCCCAGCACGTCGAGGTGCCGACCAAGACCCTCACCGAATCGATCTGGGTCAGCCTCTTTTTCAACAACTTCCTTCCCAGCAACATCGGTGGCGACGTCATCCGCATCGCGGATACCGCCGGCCCGGCCGGTTCGAAAACACTCGCGACGACGGTGGTGATCGTGGATCGGGCACTGGGACTGGTCGCCCTGATCCTCGTCGCCTCGGTGGGGGCCTTCGCGGCCTCGCTCGTCGGCATTCATGTGCCCGGCGCGCGCTGGCTGTGGATGGCGACGGCCGCCGGCCTGGTGCTGGCCATTCCGGTTATCGCCATCCCGCGCCTGACGGAGTACCTGCTCCGGCCGCTTCGACTGTTGAACCGCCCGTGGATCGACGAACGGCTGCAGCGGCTGGAAGACGCCATCCTTCGCTTTCGCGCCTCGCCGTCAACCCTCATCAGCGCCTTCGGCGGCGCCATCGTCGTTCAGGTCACCATCGTGGTGTTCTATTTGTTCACGGCCAGGGGACTGGATGTGCCGCTGCCCATCCTGCTCGGCGCGGTGCTGATTCCGGTGAGCCTGGCGGTGCAGATGGCGCCGCTGTCGATCAACGGCTTCGGCGTCCGCGAAGCGGTGTTTGCGTTCTTCTTTCGCCGCTTCGGCCTGCCCATCGAGGCGGCCGTCGCGCTGTCGCTGGTCTCGACCGGACTGGTGATGAGCCTGTCGCTTGTCGGCGGGCTGATGTTCCTGCGCCGGCGCTCGGCCTAGGCGCTGCGTCCGCCGGTGCGGGCGACGGCGGCGTAGTCCTGGAACGTGAACAAGCGCCCATTCAGCCGGTCCATGTTGCGATTGAATGCCGAGACCAGCTCGGTCAGCGGATCGACGACGGCATCCTGGAAATGTTCGGGACGGGGTGTGACCCGCTGCAGCCGCGCGTCTTCCGCGATGGGAGCGCGATAGACGATCTCGACGGGGCTGAACCCACTGGCGTGCAGCATGTACTGCAGCGTCTCGGGATGGATCGGCCGCACGTGCGTCAGGTCGCGAATGTAGCTCTCGAAGAAGGCCACCCAGCACGCCGGGTTGATGGTTTCGAGCACCATGCGCGAGCCAGGCCGCAGCTTGTAGTACGCGACTTGCAGGAACTCCGAGAGGTACGCCGGATCGAGGTGCTCGATCACCTGCACGGTAATCAACCCGCCCAGCGACTCGTCGGGGAGGCTCTTCAAGAGCCCCAGCGCATCGCCTACCGCCGCGTCGAGTCCGCGCCCCCGGCACACTTCGACCATCTCGGGATTGAGATCCAGCCCCCTGGCCGTGACACCGGCACCCTTCAGCAGATCCAGGAACTCGCCGCGGCCGCAGCCAACGTCGAGCACATCGGCGGCGCCGGCAAAGTACGGAACGTAGTCGAAGAGCCGCGCGCGGATCTCCTGCTCCGAGCCACGAAAGCGGTCCTCGAAGCCCAGGTACTTGAACGCGTCGGTCCGCTCCGCGCCCCCTGACACGACCGCGGACGAGATCGCCGGTGCCGATTCGACGTTCGATCGTGGGGCCGGCATGGCCACGCGTTCGACCTCGCGCTTCGCCATGACCGCGGCGCGCTGCGCGACATCGGCGACGTGACGCAGTTCGTCGATGGCGTCCTGCATCTCGCGGGCGCGGGCATCGGCGAGCGGCGTAATCTGCTGCAGGAACTGAATCAACAGCGACTCGAACCGCACCAGCCCTTCGAAACCTTCGCGCAGGGCCGGCAACGCCGCGGCAATCGCCTGATTGGCGTCGCGATGCGATCGGGCGTTGCGGTTGAGATGCTCGACGACGGCCGCATTGAAGGCCATCTGGCGATCGAACACCGGCGCCACGAGTTGCCAGGCCGCGTTGGCGATGTGGCGCCGCCAGCCGGCGGGTCGCGCCGGACCGCCTTGCGGCACGATCGTCCAGGCGTCGTTGATCGCCGGCAGCTTCTGTTCGTCGTAGGGTTCAGGGGATGACGGCCACTCGGGCGAGGATTGGATGGCGCGATCGAGCGCCGTCAGCGCTTCGTTGTACTTGCGATGGGCCTCGGCGCGCTCTGCGATCAGCCGGGTGACCAGCGGCTGATTCGGCTCGGTGACCATCCCTCGAACCGTAGTGTACGGTAGGAGGGCTGTCAAGGCCACCGATGACGCAGATAACGCAGATGACGGGCGCCTGCAGGGCCACGAATGGCGACGTCAGGCGGCTGGCGCAGCTAGGGCAACGCCACCCACGCCGCCAATCGGCGGACATCGTCACTCGCGGGATCGACCTCCGACGGGCGGAAGCCCGCGCCGGACCGCACGGTCAGGGACCATGCGCGCGCGCCGTTCAGAGGCGGCAGTTGCACCTCCTGCTGCTGACCGGCCGCGAGCTCGAGGCGAATTGACCACTCGCCCACCGACAACTCGATCGACGTCGCCACCGCGCCGGCACGGACGACCATCGGCCGACCGGCCTCCTCCCCCTGGGCCTCGCTGTCGATCACCACGGCGGCGGTCCCATCGGCACGCGTCCAGAAGCCGGACGGCTCGAGGTAGACGCGCTCATCGAAGGCGAACACGCGCGCGTGGCCATAGCGCATGGCACGCACGGCGCGGCGGCCATCCGGGTTGACCGGGCCGGCGACAGCCGTGGGCCGCAACCGCAACCCCACGGCGCCTGAATCACCGGCACCGCTGCCGCGGATCGTCAGCGATGCCACGTCAACCGGCAGGCGGAGAATGGGGCTCGCGGCATCGGCAACCTGGCCGTCGGGCGACCATCGCTCGACCGGGGGATCGTTCCGTCCCAGGACCATGGTGAGCTCTCCGGCGGCGGAGCCGCTCGACAGTACCTCGTAGTCGCCGGCGGACACCGCGGCGGCCCGCAACAGCACCGCGTCGCCGGCCCTCGGGGGCAGGCGATCGGTGGTGCCGAACGTTGCTTGATCCAGAAACTCGCTCGCCGGCAACATCCTGAACGGCCTCAAGCGAACGAAGGTCGTCAGCCAGCCGTCGCGAACGTCGGCGAGCGCGGCGATTTGCGACCGGCCTGGCGTCACCGCGCGATCACCGTGCCGGGCCCACACCGCCGTCGAGCCCGTCATGAGCGCGATCGCGGCCAACCACGCCGCGATCGTCACGCCGGGCGCTGTGCGCCGGGCAATCGGCCACGCCACGGCAACCCCCAGCGCCGCAACCACCAGCCAGATCGCGGCGTCGCGCAGTGCGCCGCCGACGGCATCGCGATGGACGCTGGGAAACGCCAGAGGCATGTCCACGACGTGCGCAGCCCAACCCAGCACCAGGTCATAGCCGCTGCGATCGCTGTACAGCAGCCGGCCGCCATCGACGAACGCGCGCGGCCACACCGCCGCGACGCTGATCAACAGCAGCAGGATGGTCAGCGAACGAGAAGTCGCGGACTGCCGTGGCCACCACGCCGCCAGCGGGAGTGCCGCCAACGGCGTCAACGCCACCAGGAAGCGCGCCGGGGAACTGATGCCGCCCCACCACATCGCGTAGGTCGACGTCACGAGCACGTAGGGCACGACGATCAACGCCAGTTCGCCGGCCAACCGGCGGCGCGAGCGTGACAGGACGAACCACCCGGCTATCGCGCAGGCGTAGATCGGCGCCGAGGGGAGCAGTCCGAACTGCTGGTCGAACAGCAACCCGGTGAGCCCGCGGCCGATGTAACTGAGCGCGGCGCCAGTCTCAGCCCCGTAGGGCGCGGCCGGATTCGGCGTATTCCAGATCCACCAGAAGTACCCGAACCACGCCGCCGCCGCGACGACCGGCACGGTGAGCAGCGCGACCAGGCGCCCTCGCCGGTCCTCACGGGTCGCCAGCCGCGCGACCAGGCACAGTCCCAGGGCGGCCGCGATAAACGCGAAGCGGGTGTGCAGCCAGGGCAGCATCGCCAGGCCGGCCCCCACCGCCCACAGCATGCGGCGTGACACCTGCCGGCCGTACTCGAGGCTGACCACGACCCACGCGGCCGTCATGACCATCAGCGCTGCAGGGCCATCCGGATAGATCGTGAACGCATGAAACAGGAACGGCGAAGTCAGGAACACGGCCGCCCATCCGAGCCACGCGCCGGCGATGCTGGCCGAAAGCAGCCACGCGGTGTGCCACGTCACCGCCGCGGTCAGCGCCGCCAGCAAGACGATGGTCACGACCGCGCCGACGTAGCCGGCAAAAGCGAACGCGGGCAGGATGAGGGCCGAGACGCCCGGCGAATGAATCGAGTAGATCTGCCGGTCAGCCCCCCGCGTCATGAAGTCGGGACGGAGGCGGCCGCTGAAATACGACAGGTAGTCGCCACGCGTGTGGTTGTTCTCAATTAGAAGGTCGCCGTCGAAGAGCAGGCTCTGGGTGATTACGAGGTAATGCGGTTCGTCGCCGCCGGGCACGACCTGCCGCACCGAGCCGAAGGCGGCCAGCGACACGATCGCGGCCAGGACTGCCGCCAGCCACGGCGCCCGGCGGGGATCGGCGACCGCCTGTTTGAGGCGGAGCCAGGGAATGGCGCGTGGCGATGTCACGACCACACCGATCCCGATGCCTACCCAGACCAGTCCTTCGAGCGGGCCCTGCCAGATGAGAAACGCCGTCGGAATCTGGCCCGGCAGGTACGGCAACCACAGCAACAGCGATAACCCGAGCGGCCAGGCTCGTGAGACCGGCAGGCCGACGGCACCGGCCAGAACGCCAGCGCTCGCCGCCAACCCAGCCAACCACCAGATCGACGGCAACGCCGCAATGCGACCCATGGTTGCCGTGTTGGTCACGGCGATCGTCGCGAGGGAAATCCAAACCGATGCGCCGGCCAGGGTCGCTAACGCAACTGCCGCCACCTGGGCAGTCCGGCCCCCGGCATGCAAGTTTGGTAATCGCAATGTCATTCTTGCAAGTCACATTCTGGCGCATCTCACGCGATGTCCCTAAAGTACCAAGCGGACGCTTGGCAGCCCTTTTGCTGTGGTGCGTGCTCGCCACTCACTTTTGCAAGAAACCGTCCGGTTCCGGTGACCCGTGTGCAGAAAAAGGCACAGCTGGGCGGAAGTGTAATGTTCGGACAGGCTGCCGCCGATAGAACGAGGGCAAGGATTTCACGATGATTTTTCAAAGAGTCGGGCGAACGGTTGGCACCCTGGCGGCGGTGCTGTCATTGGCGGCGTGCGAGGCCGCGAAGAGCGCCAATCCCACGGCCCCGTCGATTGCGGGCCCCATTCCAGGCGTGGCGATTACCGCGCCGAAGCCGCTCGAGCCAACCGCCGGCACGACCATGACCTTTACCGCAGAACCGCCGACCCTGCTGATCGAGAATGCCGGATCCAGCGGCGTCCGATCGCTTTGGCTCCAGGTCGAGGTCGGCACCGATGCCGGCTTCCAACAAGTGGTCCACTCGGCCGACCGGCTGACGCCTGGCGAAGGGGGCCGCACCTCATACCGGTTGCCCGAGCCCCTCGGCGCGGGCTTCACCTACTACTGGCGGTCGCGGGCCCAGGACGGCGCCAACACCGGCCCATACTCCAACGTCTCCAGCTTCACTGTGGTGCCCCCGGTGGTGATCGCCCCGCCGGTGCCCACGGCGCCGACCGGCCCCATCTCCACCAACCGGCCTGACTTCCGCGTCACCAACGGCGCCATCTCGGGCACGACCGACGTCGTCTATCGCTTTGAGATCTCGACTGCCGCTGACATGAGCAACCTGACGGCGCTGGTCTCCGCGGCGCCAGGCAACGGCACCACCACGATCACGCTCGGCGAGCTGCCCTACAACACCACGTTCTATTGGCGCGTGCACGGCAGCGACGGCACGACCCAATCGGCCTTCTCGTCGGTCATGTCGTTCCGGACACCGGCCCCGCCCGCGCCGCCGGCGCCGACGCCGGGCCCGTCAACACCGCCGACGGCAGGTGGGCCGGTGGGCGGCGCGCGTTCCATTTCGGTGTCGGAAGCCATGAGCATCATGAAGGGCGTCCACGACGCCGAAGGCTGGAACCTGGGTGGCAGCTCGTCGCGTGAACAGCGCATCGCGTTCATTCAACGCGCCGCGGCCGTCGTGCACTACGGCCACAGCCGGTTCAACCAGAAGGGACCTGATTCCAACTGGTGCATCAAGGATGCCGGCGGCGGCCGCCCCATCTCGGACGATGTGATCGTGCGGTGCGATACGCGTGAATCGTACGACCTGATCGTCGGCGCCGGCGGCAACGGCTACTCGTGGCACGTCGATCCGATCGGCGTGCTGCCGAGCAACCAGAACGTCTATCCGCCGCCCCGTTCGGCGCTGCCGTAGCCGGCCAGGCCGGGTGATAAAGTACCCGGGCGTGACCCACACCACTCGCGAGATCGAGCGACCACGGTCATTCGATCTCGCGATCTTCCTCATCCTCCTCCTCGCGCTCGCCTTCCGCCTTTACCGCATCGACTTTCCCATGGTCGATGGCCACAGCTGGCGTCAGATCACCAACGCCGACATCGCCCGGCACTACACCGAAGGCTCGCTGAACTTGTTCGTGCCCCGCGTCTCGTGGGGCGGACTGAACGGCGTGGTCGGCATGGAGTTCCCCCTGCTGCAGTACGTCACCGGTCTGCTGTGGACGGTGACGACCGAACTGCACTGGATCGCGCGCGCGATCTCGGTGGCCTTCTCACTCGCCGGCGTCGTGGCAACTTACTTCCTGGGCACGAGACTGTTCGGCCGGCCGGCCGGCCGTGCCGCGGCCTTCCTGCTGGCGATCTCGCCGAGCGCGATCTACTTCGGACGATCGTTTCTGTCTGACACCCCGATGATGACGTTCATGATCGTCGCGGTACTGGCCTGGGATCGGTACTTCGATCGACCCAATTCGGCGCGAGCCGCCGTGGCCGCACTGGCGACCGCGCTGGCCGCGCTGGTCAAACTGCCGGCGATCCTGGTGTTCGCGCCGATTGCCGGCGTGGCGTGGGCGCGTGGCGGCTGGGCGGGTGTTTTCGACCGGCGCCTGCTGGCGGGATGCGTCGCAAGCCTCGCGGTCGTCGCGGGTTGGTACTACTACGCCGATCGCATCTACCTCGAAACCGGGCTCACCCAGGCGGTGTTTCGTCCATCGGGTACGTATCCGCAGGCGCAGGCACCCGGCGTGGTCTATGCCTCAATCTCGCACTTCGCCACGACGGCGCGGCTGACCGACATCACCTTCTGGTGGGACATGGTGGCCCGATTCTGGGGGCTCCACCTGACACCGCTTGGGTTCATCGGGGTGGCGCTCTCGCCGCTGTGGCTGTGGCGACAGCGAACCGGTGCAGTGGTGGGCCTGTGGGGCCTGGCCGGGGCGACGCTACTGGTGGTCGCCGCCGAAGGCCAGTGGCAACACGAGTTTCACCAGCTGCCCTACCTGCCACCTTTGATGCTCGCGTTTGGCGCCGTCGCGGCGCCGGCGTTTGATGGTGCGGCCCTCGCCCGTTTCGCCAGGACTCCCCTCGCCGCCGGCCTGGCCGCCGTGTTGCTGACCGCCATTGCCGTGGTGCAGTTTCTCGCGTCGCCAGTGCGGCACGACCTGTATCGCACGACGCCGGAGTATGCGCCGGCCAGCTACTTCATTCACTTTGGCAACGTGGTGCAGGGGCTGGTGCCACCAGACGCGCTGATCGTGTCGGTTGACTACGACCGTGGCGGCGCCAACTCGCCGATGCTGCTGTTCTTCTCGAGGCGACAGGGGTGGAGCTTCGACCTGCACACGATTTCGCCCTCGGTGATCGAGAACCTGCGCGTGCACTACGGGGCGCAGTTCTTCGCGACCGCCATCGCGCAGGACATTGGACGGGAACGAATCGCGGTGCTGGACTATCTCGCGCAGTTTGAGACCGTGCCGACGCCGCCGCGGGCCGACCAGTTGTTGCTGGTCGACCTGCGACGGCTCAAAGCACGCTGACTGCGATGGTCCGGCTGAAACCGGACGCCACATGGTTGTGGCCTAGAAGCGGATGCGGGCGCCGAAGCCGAACTGCATGCCGCCAACGGTCGTATCGAAATCGCTGACCAGCAGGCGAACGTCGGTCTTCGCTTCCGCGTAGCGGATGAAGCCGCCGCCGCCGACGCGGACGCGGTCGTTCTGCCACAGGATGTAGGTCACGTCAGCCGCCACGTTGTAGCCGGTGGCGCTGCGCTTCTGGGTGACGACCGTCGGGGCGACGACCACTTCCGCGAACGTGCCGCCGCGCTCGGCAATCACCACGTCGCTGACCACATCCTGTTCGAGGCGGAAGAACGACGGGCCGCCCGAGACGAGCACGTCGAGCTTGGGCGTAATCGGCACGATCCAGCCGATGCTGACGTGCGTCGCGTTCTCGCGGCGGTACATGCCGCCGGCCGCCACGTCGAACGTGCGCGCGCGGTTGAAGAAGATCGGGTGCGGCACCGTGCCGGTCACCTGCGTGTCGGCGCTGTTGGTTTCCTGGTGGTAAGCCAGGCCGACTGTCAGGTTCTTGATCACCCGGAAGTCGACGCCGCCCCCGAAGAAGCTGCCCGAGGTCCAGGCCGCGGCGGTGTTGGTGGTCGCGGTCTCGTCGTACAACGTGTACTGCTTTGAATCGTTGGAGTCGGTTGATCCCGATTCCACGCCAAAGCCGATGTTCAGATAGATGCGATCAGCCGGCGCGCCTTGCGCCGCCGCTTCACCACTACCAACCACCAGCACACCCAACGCCATCAGCACTGCGAGTTTTCGCATCGTATCCTTTGCTCCAAATCTAGGGGGTCCCGGGAAGACCCAAACGCCTCATCCTAGCACGGTGCAAGACTGTAAACGGCACTTAAATTGAAGCAAACAGGCATGTTCGGGCATTTGCGCTTCAATTTTCGCCATCCTTTGCTATAATCGGCGCGGTCTGCTCCACCCGGCACCGTCTCCCAGCGTCGATGCGCAAGGTGCCTTTTGGGAGCTCAGGGAGAATTGAATCTGATGAAGTCCGTGTCCGTGTTCGCCGTGACGGCGATCGTCGCTCTGGGTGTGTCCTGCACGGGATCCCCCATGTCCCCAACCTCTCCGACGGCAGCCGTCGGCGGCGCCACCGCTGCCAACGACGACGGCTCGACGTTGAAGGTCACCGCTCCGGGCCTCGTCTCGCCGTTTGACAGCGAACGAATCGCGGGTCGGCGTCCCGAGTTGATCTGGACCAACTCCACCGGCAAGCACAGCCCGATCGGTTTCTTCTACGAAATCGAAATCCAGAACGAAGTCGAACAGGTCGTCTACTCGGTGTCGGTCGGTGAAACCGCCAACAGCGGTTCGCACACGATTGAGACCGACCTCGCGTACGACACGCCCTACGCGTGGCGCATCCGTGCCGGCCTCGAGACCCAGCGCGGTCCGTGGTCGGTGTGGGGTAACTTCCGCACGGCACTGGCGCCGGTCGTCGTCGCGGCGCCCAACGCGACCCCGACCAACAACGGCACGATTGGTCCCGCCCGGTCGATCTCGTTCAACGAGGCCTACAGCATCGTCAAGGCCATCCACGACGGCATGCGCGTCAACCTGGGTTCGCGCTCGTCGCGTGACTACCGTGTGGCGTTCATCTTCGGCGCAGTGGCAGCGGTGCACTACGGCCACCCGCGTTGGAACGCCGCCGGTCCCGACACGGATTGGTGCGTGAAAGACGCCGGCCAGGGCCGTCCGCCGTCAGACGATGTCATCGTGCGCTGCAGCACGCGTGAGGCGTGGGACTTGATTGTCAGTGCCGGTGGCGATGGCTATGCGTGGCACGCCGACTACCTGGGCCGGCTCCCCGGCATCCAGAACGTGTATGCGCCCGGCCGCAACTCGCTCGGCTTCCTGGCGAACTAGCCCGTTACGGTTCGTTAACTTCGGGGGTGATCGCCACGCGGTCACCCCCGCTTCATGTACACTCTCTGACCGGTGGCCGAACCCTCGACGTTCTACAAGTCATTCTCTGAAAAGAAGCTGACCACGTACGGCAGCTCGCGCCGTGGACGCATCGAGCAGCACCGGCTTGCCCTGCTGCATCGTTACGCGAGTGCGCCGGGCGACATGGTTGAAGTCGGCCCTGGCCACGGCACCCTGGCCGAACAGTCCGTCGAGGCCGGGTGGACCTACACCGCCATCGAAGCCAGCCCCATCCTGATCGACGTGCTGCGCCAGAAGGGGCTGCGCGTGATCGAATCGTGGGCGCCGCCCATTCCCGTGCCGGACGCGAGCATGGACGTCGTCTACGCCGACCAGGTGCTCGAGCACATGAGCGGCATCGACGCAGCCCGCGCGTTCACCGCCGAGGCCCTGCGGGCGCTGCGGCCCGGCGGCGTGTTTTTCGTGGTCGTACCCGACTACCTGAAGGAACGCACGTTCTTCTGGGACGTCGACTACACGCACAACTTCGTCACCACCGAGCGCCGGGTCAGGCAGCTGTTCAACGATGGCGGGTTCAAGATTCACCACGTGGAACGCGGCATCGGCACAGCCACGGGGATCAAGCGCGATGCCCTGGCGGCCGGCGCGCTGCTGGTGAACGTTCCCGGCCTGGATGCGCTCTCGCGCTATACCGGAACGGTCGACCTGCTGTTCAAGATCAGGAAAAATCTCTTCGAGACCCTCACCTTCGTCGCCCGTAAGCCGATGGACGTCTGAGACAGCGTGTGTCAGACCTTCTCGGTCGCGCTTCACGATCTTCCTGGGTGCGGCTGGCGATCACCGCCGCCATCCTGTTCTACCTCTCCACTCGCATCGACATCGCGGCCACGGCGCGGGCCGTGGCCGATGTCAGCCGCCCGCATCTTGCCCTGGTTCTCCTCATGGTGGGAGTGGATCGCGCGGTCATGGTCCTGCGCTGGTGGCTGCTCCTGCGAGCCAGCGGCATCGTCATTGGCATGGGCGAGGCCGCGCGGTTGTTTCTGGTGAGTTCGTTCGTCGGCAGCTTCACGCCGGCCGGGGTCGGCGGCGACGCGGCCCGTGCCTATGGGCTGTCGCGCAGCGCCGCCACTGGCAGCGAGGCCCTGGCGTCGGTCGCAGTCGACCGGATGCTCGGTGTGCTGTCGCTCGTGGCCATGGGCGTCGTGGGTCTTCTGGCCTGGACGCCCGAGGCGCGGAGTGACTGGCGACTCGCCGCCGCGCTCGCCGTGTTGCTGGCGGCATCAGTCGCGCCGTTCTGGGCCAACCAGTGGATCCGCTGGATCGTGCCGGCGCATCGCCACGAGCGGTCGATCACCCGCCGGGTGCTCAAGCTCAGCGATGCGGTGGGCCGCTACCGCAACCGCCGCGGCGTGCTGGTCCACGTCATGGCCTGGTCCCTGGTGGTGCAGGTGCTCCGTATTGTCCAGGCGTTCATCCTGGCGCTGGGCCTCGGCATGACGGTGCCGTTTGGCTACTTCCTGCTGTTCATGCCGGCAGGGCTGCTCATGCTGCTGCTGCCAGTGTCGATCAGCGGTTTCGGCGTGCCGCAGGCCGCCATCGTCTGGATGCTGCAGCCGGCCGGCGTGCCCGAAAGCACCGCCCTGGCCTTGTCGACGTTGATTGTCCTGACCGGCCTGGCGGGCAACCTGCCCGGGTTAGTGCTGTGGTTGAGACGCCGCAAAAGCGACGGCTAAAGCCGTCGCTCGCCGAACGCTTGGAGGGCGATGGCATCAGCCATCGCCTTTATCTGCACAGACCCCGTAAAATCCTGTAGAATCTGGTACTTAGCATGGCTCAGGTCTACGCCGCCAAGTATCTCGCCAAAGCGGCGATGAGCGCCCCGCGCGACTTCATGCGCGCTGCGGTCGCCAACTTCACGCCGCTCCACCCGACGGTTTTCATCTTCCACTGCACGTTCGTGTGCGACGCCCGCTGCGAGATGTGCAGCAACTGGACGCGCGGCAACCGCAAGGAAGACATGACGCTCGAACAGATCGAGCGGGCGTTCAGCTCGCCGTTCTGGAAGGACATTGAAAACGCGTCGCTCTCGGGCGGCGAGCCGACCACGCGCAACGACATGGTCGACATCTGCCGCCTGATGATCGACAAGTTCCCGAAACTGCGCAAGCTGACACTGAACACCACCGGCATCACGCATCACCGCGCCATCCCGATGCTGACCAAGGTGGTGCAGATGTGCAACGAGCGCGGCGTGATCTTCTCGATGCGCGTCTCGATCGACGGCGTCAACGAAATGCACGGCAGCGTGCGCAACGTTCGCAACGCCTTCGAAAAGGCCGGCAAGACCATTTCGGCCATGCAGGAACTGCAGAAGACCTACAAGTTCAACTTCGGGATCTCGTCAACGATTTTCTCCAAGAACCTGGAAGACGCCGACAACATCCTGGCGTGGGCCAAGAAGGAAAAGCTGGACATCGTCTTCAACATGGTCCGGTTCACTGACGCCATGCTCGGCAACAGCGAGCTCGAGGCCGGCATGAAGCCGATGGGCGCCGACGAGCAGACCATGCGCAAGTTCTTCCTCGATCGCGTGCGGCAGGATCCGCTGCTCGACGGTCAGAACTACATCTACATGCACTACGCGGACATGATCGCCAACGGCTATCACCGCACCGCGCCCTGCCCGTTCATGACGCAGGGCATCATGCTCAACCCGAACGGCGACCTGTTCTTCTGCGAGAACAGCGACGTGGTCGGCAACGTCACGAAGGAAGATCCGGAAGCGATCTACTTCCGCGAGACATCACAGGCGCATCGTCGCGACATTCGCGATCACAAGTGCCCGACGTGCCTGAGCCCGTGCCAGATGAACGTGGCGGCGATCAAGCAGGTCGTGCCGTACGCGCGGTTCCTGGTGCGCGCCTCGATGGAGAAACGCCGTCACGGTTCACGTCCGCCGGTGGTGCCGCCGCCTGCCCCGCTTCCGCCGGCCCCGCCGCTCTGATTGGCTTCAGAGTAGACGCCTCCCGACCGGCAGAGCCCTCCCGACCAGGAGTGCCCTGCCGACGGGCATTGCCTCCCTCAGAACTGAAAGTAGATGAAGGCGCTCGTGCCGCTATAGAGCGTCACAATCCCATACACCATCACGGCCGCGAGCACCCCGCGGGCCGGTCCCGACAGCGGCCGGACCATACCGCGCTGCTCGGACAAGGCCCAGGCGTGGTGGGCCACGAGCGGCAGCAGGAACAGCGCCCCGACCCAGCTCCACGTATCCAGCATGTGGAAATCCATGACGGCAATGTTGCCGAGGAACGCCGTCGCGTTGTCGAACGACGAACTGCGGAAGAACACCCACGCAGCCAGGACCACGACCTGCGTCACCGCGAACCACGCCAGACGCACCACCACGAACCGCCCGGCTCCCCGGTCGCTCTGCAATCCCAAGGCGCGCTCGATGGCGAGCGCCACTCCGTGGATGGCACCCCACATCACGTAGGTATACGCCGCGCCGTGCCAGAGTCCGCCGAGGACCATCACAAGCATCAGGTTGACGTAGGTCCGCACCCGGCCGCGTCGATTGCCCCCGAGCGGCACGTACAGGTAGTCGCGCAGCCAGCTCGACAAGGTGATGTGCCAGCGCTCCCAGAACTCCTTCAGTGAGCCGGCGATGTACGGTGCGTTGAAATTGATCGGCAGGCGATAGCCCAGCAGGTACGCCAGGCCGCGGGCGATGCTCGAGTAGCCGGCGAAGTCGGCGAAGATCTGCCCGGAAAACATCACCGCCAGCCACGTCGCGAACGCCGCGGTCGCCCGTTCGCCGTAGGCGGCGTCCCAGTGGGCATCGACATAGACCGACAGGTTGTCGGCGCACACCATTTTCAGGAAGAAACCCAGAATCAGCAGCCACACGCCTTCGTAGAAGACCCTCAGCCGCAGGCGACGCGGCCGCGACATCTGCGGCAGGAACTCGACGGCGCGAACAATCGGGCCGGCGACGAGCTGCGGGAAGAAGATGATGTAGAGAAAGAACGCCTTGAAGCTGCGGATCGGCGCGAGCACCCCGCGGTAGACGTCGATGGTGTACGACATCGACTGGAAGGTGTAGAAGCTGATGCCCATGGGCAGGACCAGCGACACCTCGGTGATCGGAATCTCGATGCCTACGACCCGGGCCGCGCGGGCGACGGCGTCATTCAGCAAGGCGGCGTACTTGAACAACCCGAGCAGACCCAGGTTGACGCTGAGCGACACGCCAAGGATCCATCGCCGTTTGCCGACCGCCGACACCGGCATGCGGGCCAGGGCCAGGGCGGCCAGGTAGTCGACCCCGGCGCTGGCAATCAGGATGGTGAGATAGATCGGGATGTGCCAGGCGTAGAAGATCACGCTCGCCGCCAGCAGCACCGCGACGTAGGCCGGCTCGATCTTGCGGCGGCCAATCGTCAGGCGCGCCGCGAACACCAGCAGGAACAGGACGACGAAGGCCCACGAGACGAAGCTCATCGCGGTACCGGCGGCAGGTGCGGCGTCAGGTCGTCAATCAGGCGGCGACTCCAGAAGACCGCGCTCGCCTCGCTCAAGTGGCTACCGTCATGCGAGGTCAGGCCGTCCACGCCCATCCCGACCACGGGCACGCCCAGGAGCGCACCGATGGCAACCGGGTTCCCGCCAGAATCGTCTGGCGTAGGTACGTAGGTCACCACCATGCGGCTGCCGCGGGCATCGAGCTCGGCCTTGAAGCGGCGCGCCGCATCGCCAATTCGCGGGCCGACGGGCTCGTTGACGTAATCGATGCTCGCGGCCGGCAGACTCGGGACCGGCCAGGGCGAGATCGCCCAGATGCCGTCGCGGCGGGAGCGATAGGCGATGAACTCGTTGCCGAAGGGAAACCCGGGGCGCCCGTAGAGGTCAATCCAGTTGGGAATGACCTGGTGCACGTACCGCCGCGCTTCGTGCGACAACTCCCCTTCCGCGACCCGCTTGCGGGCCCCGAAGGCCGAGTCGCGCTTGGTGCGCAAGGCCCCGGGGCTCAGCGGCCGCCCGAAGAAGCCGTCGACATTCACCACGACCAGGCCCGGACGCAGGTCGTGCCGGCGAATCAGCTCCAACGCCCACTCGTCGCCATCGCGGTAGCCGAACCCGAACGCGTAGAAGGTCACCCCGTGAGCCGCCGCCCACGGCGCCAGCACGTCGGGCCTCACCGCGAACATCAGGCGCGAGTTGCCGACAAACAGTACGTCGGCGCGCTTCAGTTGCGCCATCGCCTCGGCATCGATGCCGTGGTACAGCACGTGGTGATCGAGGTGCCCGCCGCGGTCATGGGCCAGGTAGTAGGACGAATCGGCGGGGCGCTGCGCCAGCGAGATGTTCCGCTGCTGCCCCGCGAAGCCGGGGACGCTCATCCAGGCCGCGTAGGTGAACCCGACGAGCAGCAACAACGTGGCGGCAAAAAACGCCGCCGGCCGCCGGGACACCTGGCTCACCGCACTTCCAGTTCCGCCTGAATCGCGGCAAAGAACGTCTCGGCGACTTTGCGGTATCCCTCGATGCTCAAGTGCCGGCCATCGGCACTGTTGTAACGGTTGGCATCGGGAGCCAAGGCCGCGTAAACATCCACCAGGACGGCCACTTCGCCGCGCGCGGCGATGCGCAGCCTCTCGTTGAAGCGCACGATGGTGCTGTTCGAGATGCCGCGGTTGACCCCGAACGGCGGCGGCGACAGCGTCGCCATGAACACCCGCGCCCCCCGGAATCGCGCATCCTTCGCGATATCACTGATGGCCGCGATTGCCGGGTCAATGCCGGCTTCACCGAGGGTCGACAGGTCGTTGTAGCCGTCCATGATCAAGACGACCTCAGGCCGATTCCCGTTGATCACCGTCTGCGCCCGGCCGACCCCATCGACCGCCTTCTCGCCGCCCTTGCCTTCATTGCGCACCTCTATGGACTGCGAGGTATAGCGCGCGGCCAACAGTCGCTGCAAAACAGCCGGGTAGGCCTCGGTGGTCAGGTCCGTGTAGAGGTAGGGCGGCGTACCCGCCGGGTTCACCGTCGACACGACACCGACAGTGATGCTGTCGCCGAACGCCAGGAAGCGGGTCTTCGACAGGATGGGCACCCGCGCAATGGTGACCGGGAAGCCGCAGGACGCCGTCCGGTTGAGCGCATCGGTTGCGGTGCAGCGCACCTCGGTAGTGCCGATCGCGAAAAGCCCTCCGGACGCCGGCTCGCACGCCACCGTCACCGGCGTCTGTCCGCCCTCGGCGGCAGGGGTGTCGTAGGTAATCGTCACGCCGCTCGCGGTGGTGGAGCGGGTGATCGGCGCCGGGCAGGCCACCGTGGGCGGATCGGGCACCACGACGACCGGCGGTGGCGGCGGAGGTTCAGGGGGCGGCGTGGGCGTGGTCGGACCGCTCTTGCAGCCGGCCACCACCGCCAACGCGAGCAAAACAACGACGAGTCGCACTGCCTTCATTTTCTACAAAACGCCATCAGATGCCAGCCCAGCGGGCGGACCCAGGCCCGCGGCAGCGCGTTGAACGTACCGACAAAGCAGGTGTTGAAGACCAGGCCCTTCCAGCCGCCGTGCAGACGCGACTTCACCGGGAAGCGCTCCGGCACGATCCGGACGTCGGCGAACGGGGCCAGCAGCCCGCGAAACTCGCCGATCGAGTACTTCACCAGCACCGGCGCATCCTCGTGCTCGAGCGGCACCTTCATCACCTTCGACAGGGCGTTCAGCCACGACACGCGGTTGTAGACCATGAAGATGGCCGTACCGCCCGGCTTCAGCACGCGGTGGCACTCGCGAATCAGTTGCGCCGCGTCGGCCGTGTACTGCACGACGCCGTGGCCATAGACCACGTCGAACGACGCGTCGGGGTATGGCAGGTCTTCGCCGTTGGCGACCCGCAGTTCCTCGGCCGCCAATTCGCGCAACGAGAAATTTTTCTGTGCAAGGTCGATCGCGGTCTGTGCCAGGTCGATGCCCGTCACGCGGGCCCCGCCGGCCGCAAACCGCACCAGGTCGGTGCCGATGCCACAGCCCACTTCCAGCAGCCGCTGACCCCGGTAGGCCGAGAAATCGACCAGTTGAGGCAGGTAACGGAGCTTGTCGTAGCGGTAGTCGTCGAGATCCTTAAAGAAGCCACGGGTGCCGACCGGCTGGTCGGTCATCTCCAAATCGTGGATGCGATGGTTCCAGTAGCGCTGAATCTCAGTGATCACGACCCTCTATCGTACAATGAGCCGCTGATGACGCGCGACCTCCGCCGCCTGGCGGACACGAAATTTGACCTGATTGTCGTCGGCGCCGGCTTTTACGGCGTGACAGTCGCGTGGGATGCCGCCCAGCGGGGCCTGTCGGTGGCCATCATCGACAAGGACGACTTCGGCGCGGCCACCTCGTTCAACAACCTGAAGACCCTCCACGGCGGCCTGCGCTCGCTCCAGTCGCTGAACTTCCGGCAGATGCGGCTGTTCATCCGGGAACGCCGCGCGCTGGCCCGTATCCTCCCCCACCTGGTGCGGCCCCTGCCGTTCGTGGTCGCCACGACCCGCAACCCCAAGCGCTCGTCGCTGGCCATGCGCCTGGCCTTTGCGGTCAACGACTTCGTCGCTCGCGACCGCAATGAAGGCCTGGCCGACCCCGGTTCGCACCTGCCGGCCAGCCAGATCATCTCCAAGGAGGAGGCCCTCCGCCTGAACCCGATCATCGGGCCCGAGGGCGTGACGGGCGGAGCCGTCTGGTACGACTACCAGATGCTCAGCACCGACCGGGTGACGCTGTCGTTCCTGCTGTCGGCGGTCGATGCCGGCGCGACCGCGGCCAATTACGTCAAGGCCAACCGGTTCATTCGCGAGGGCGACCGCGTCGTCGGCGTGCGCGCCGAAGACCTGCTGAGCGGCAACACCTTCGACCTGCGCGGATCGGTAGTCGTGAACTGCGCCGGCCCGTGGGCCGCGTCGATGCTGACCGACCTGCCCCAGGCCGCCCAGGGCGCGCCCCCGCCGCGCCTGTCGCGAGCCATGAACGTGATCACCCGCAAGGTGGTCGCTACGCACGCGTGCGGTGGCGTGGTCGACGGGCGTTACCTGTTCATGGTGCCGTGGCGCGACGTCTCGATGCTGGGCACCAGCCACGACGCCTACGACGGCTCGCCCGACCAGTTGAAGGTGTCAAGGTGGGATCTCGAGGCGTTCCTGAAGGACGCCCGCGAGGCGTTCCCCCATGCCGGCCTGACGACGGCCGATGTGAAGCTGATTCACCGCGGCCTGCTGCCCATGGTGTCGGGCGATGGCGCCCACGTCCGGCTGCTGAAAGAGAGCCTGGTCGTTGACCACCGGCGAAACGGGCTGCCGGGGCTGGTGTCGGTCTTCGGCGTGCGCTACACCACCGCGCGCCACACCGCCGAGCAGGCGGTCGACGCCGTGTTCCGCTCTCTGGGCCACGCCACCCCGCCCCCCTGCCGGACCGCCGAGACCCCATTGCTGGGCGGCAGCATGAACCACGTCGACAACTTCCTGAAAGCGGTCCTCCTGCGCGACGTGGAGGGCATCCCTACCGAGACCCTGCGGCGCATCGCCACCACCTATGGCACGGGCTACGACCGGGTGCTGCAGATGGCGCGCGACGTGCCGGCGCTGGCGCGTCCGCTGGGCCGCACCTGCGACGTCCTGGGGGCTGAAATCCTCTATGCCGCCCGGCGGGAAATGGCCTTGAAGCTGGGAGACGCGGTCATCCGGCGCACCGAGGCCGGTGCGGCGGGTCACCCGGGCACCGATGCCCTTGAACGGGCGGCGGCGATCATGGCCCGCGCGCACGGGTGGGATGAGTGGCGCCTGCGGAACGAGGTCGCCGAAGTCGAGGCGTTCTACCGCTTGCCGCGGGACTAGCGTGGCCTCCCCGCGAGCGCTCCCAGGGGGCCTCCCAGAGGGGAAATGGGGCGCCGATCGGGTTTTTCAGAGGGAGCGGGCACACTTTTCATAGGGAAAAAGTGCGAACTTATAGTAACCTCCCCTCTGCAAACGCTGTCGTTGAGCGGTTGCCTAACTAGGAGAACAGATGGCCAAGACTGCTGCGAAGAAGAAAGCCGCGAAGAAGCCGGCGCGTAAGGCTAATGCCGCGTTCATGAAGCCCGTCACGCCGAGCGCCGCCCTGGCGGAGGTCGTCGGCGCCAAGCCGATGCCGCGTACCGAGGTCACCAAGAAGCTCTGGGCCTACATCAAGAAGAACGGCCTGCAGGACGCGAAGAACAAGCGCATGATCAAGGCTGACGCTGCACTGAAGCCCGTCTTCGGTGGCAAGGCCACGGTCAACATGTTCGAAATGACCAAGCTGGTCAGCAAGCACCTGAAGTAGTCATAAGCTTCTGAAGATCACGGGCGCACGGGTTAACCGTGCGCCTTTTCTTTTGTACCGAGAATCGCTCCGGCTAAAGCCGGAGGCTACATCGGCGTTTCAAGGTGGGCGGTAGCCCACCTCTCGAACACCATCAACGGAAATAGCGTGTGCGCGTGGTTCTCGCGACCGGCGGTGTGCGCATCCATTAGCGCGGTCACCTCCGCTGGATCGAACAAACCTCGGCGCGCCACTCGATCAGATGACAGCAGCTCACGCATCAGCGGCTGCAGTTCGGCGCGCAACCAGTTCTTCATCGGAATGCTGAAGCCTTCCTTGCGGCGCGTGAGGATGCGCTCGGGCAGGATGCCGCGCAGGGCCTGCTTGAGGATCCACTTGCGTTCGCCGTTGCGGATCTTCAAGTGGCCCGGCATCGAGAACGCCAGTTCCATGAGGTCGCCATCGAGGAACGGCGCCCGCGTTTCGAGCGACGTCGCCATGCTCATGCGATCGACCTTCACGAGAATGTCGTCGGCCAGGTACAGGCTCAGGTCGGCGTAGAGCTGTCGATTGAGCACATCGTCGTGGCGGAAGCGGCCCAGGGCCTCGCGGACCGGGGCATAAACATCGGTCGCGGCGAGGGCGTCGCGGAGGCCGCCCCGATAGAGGCGGGCCTTCTCATGCGCGTTCAGGTAGACCATCCAGCGATAGTGCCCCAGGTCGGCTGGCGCGGTCGTGGCCCCGGCGCTGAAGCGCTTCACCTTGTTGACGAGGCCTTTCTTCTTGCCCGTAGGCGGCAACGCCGAGGCCATACCGGCAAGCGCGGGCATCAGGGCGTCGCCCATCCACCCCAGCTTGGCTGACAGCGCCTGGGCCTCGTAGGCGTCGTAGCCGCCGAACAGTTCGTCGCCGCCGTCGCCCGACAACACCACCTTCACGTGCTCGCGTGCCAGCTCGGAAACGCTGAAGGTCGGAAACATCGAGACGTCGGCAAACGGCTCGTCCAGGTGCACGACCAGGCGCTCGAACAGGTCGCCCAGGTCGGGCGACACGCTGCGTTCGCGGTGATCGGTCTTGAACAACGCCGCCACCTCGCGGGCATACGGCAGTTCGTTGTAGGTGCCGTCGCTGAAGCCGATGCTGAAGCTGTTCACCGGCTGCGACGTCGCCTCGCTCATGAAGGCGACGAGCGAACTCGAATCGATGCCGCCCGAAAGGAACGCGCCAAGCGGCACGTCAGCCATCAGCTGGCTGACCACCGCCTTGCGCAGCGCCGCACGCACCGCCTCGGCCGCCTCGCGGTCGTCCCACTCGCGCACGGCGACATCGGCCGCGTCCCAGTAGCGGTGCACCGAGACCTCGCCATCGCGATAACGCAGAAAGTGGGCCGGCGGCACCTTGTGCACGCCCTTGATCATGGTGCGCGGGGCCAGCACGTACTCGTAAGTCAGGAACTGGTCGAGCGCCACCGGATCCAGTTCGCGGGACACCTCGGGCCGTACCAGGAGGGCCTTGACCTCGGAGGCCAACAGCAGGCCCCTGGGTGTCAGCGTCCAGTACAGCGGCTTCTCACCGGCACGGTCGCGCGCGGCGATCAACGTGCGTGTGCGGCCATCCCAGATCGCCAGCGCAAACATCCCGCGCAGCTTCGGCAGAAAGTCTTCGCCCCACTGCTCGTAGGCATGGACGAGCACTTCGATGTCGGAGTGCCGCGAGCGGAACGAATGGCCGAGCCCCTCCAGTTCATCGCGTAGCGCCAGGAAGTTATAGATCTCGCCGTTGGCGACAATCTTGACGTCGCCGGTTTCGTTCAGGATGGGTTGTTGGCCGGTGGCCAGATCGACGATGGCGAGACGGCGCATGCCGAGACCGACGCCGTTCATGGTGATGCTGCCCTCTTCGTCCGGGCCGCGGTGGTGCAGCATCCGCACCATCTGCTGCAGTTCGCCGTCGCTGACAGGACGGCTGAGGTCACGGTCAACGATCCCGACAATGCCGCACATAAATCAGGCCTGGGGCTTGGGGCTTGGGGCTTGGTCGTCGCGCCGGTCGCGAACGACTTTCGCCGGAATGCCGGTGGCGATCGCGAATTCCGGGACGGCACCCACTACCACCGCACCGGCGCCGATGATGGCGTCGCGGCCAATCGTCGAACCGTCAGTGACCACGACGTGCGTACCAAGCCAGACGTTGTCGGCCACGACGATGCCGCGGGCGGTGCGGCCCTGCTGCAGCACCGGGATGTCGATGCGGTCGTAGAGGTGATCGCCGCCGACCAGGTAGGTGTAGGCGGCCATCAGGATGTCCTTGCCCACATGCACCCGCGAGGCCGAGAAGATCTCGCAGTTGAAGCCGATGTTGGCGCGATCGTCGATGATGATGTCGCCGTTCTTGCAACTGAGGATGGTGTTGCGGCCGATGAACACGCCGCTGCCGATCTGGATGCCCTTGTTGTCGGTGCCCTTGGCATCGAGACAGCACAAGTCGTCGATCACGACGTTGTCGCCAATGTGGATCTTGTGGGGATGGCGCAACGTGACGCCGGCGCCGAACACGACATTGCGCCCGACCGAACCAAGGACCAGCGGGTAGAGCTTCTTGCGCAGGAGCAACCCGATCGCGCCGGGGACCCAACTCGCCAGCACCATCGCCAGCTCATACTTGATCAAGGCCCACGCGCCGGGCCGGCCGACGAACAGCTCGCGGTACTTGTCGGCGTTCGAGCGCTGCTCGTTGAACAGCTCCTGCTGGATGACGGTGATCCGCGGATCGTGCTCGCGCGCGGGTCGGGCCGCCATCAGCGGGTGACCGCCGCCAGTTCCGGCGCCTCGCGCACCTCGCGAATCACGTAGGTGGTCTTATCCTGCGATTCGTAGTACGTGCGCACCATGACCTCGGCCAGTAGCCCGAACGTCACGAGCTGAACGCCGATGAAGATCAGCATCACGCCCAGCAGCAGCAACGGCCGATCGGCAATGCCCTGGTGCAGGAACAAGCGGATGTACGCCAACCACCCGGTGATGAGGACGCCCAGGCCGCCGGCCATCAAGCCGATCAAGCCGAAGATCTGCAGCGGACGCGTCGAGTAGTTCAAGAGGAACTTGACGGTCGCCAGGTCAAGCACCACGCGGATGGTCCGCGACAAGCCGTACTTGGTGACACCGGCACGGCGTGCGCGGTGATTCACTTCCATCTCGGCGATCTTCACGCCAATCTGGCTGGCAATCGCCGGCAGGAACCGGTGCATCTCACCATACAGCCGCAACGGCTTGATCACTTCGGACCGGAACACTTTGAGCGAGCAGCCGTAGTCGTGCAGCGGCACGCCGGTCGCCCACGAGATCAGCTTGTTGGCGACGATCGAGGGCACGCGTCGCGTGATGAAGGTGTCCTTGCGATCCTTGCGCCAGCCGCAGACGATGTCGTTGCCCTGGTCGATGAGGGCGACCATGGCGGGAATGTCGTGCGGGTCGTTCTGCAAGTCACCGTCGGAGGTGACGATCAGCCGGCCCCGCGCGTGGGCGATGCCGGCCGCGAACGCGGCGGTCTGGCCGAAGTTGCGGCGGAAGCGAATGACCCGCAGCCGCGGATCCGAGGCTTGCAGGGCCGCCAGCTGATCAAACGAATCGTCCGTACTCCCATCGTCCACGATCAGCAGTTCGTAGGCACGGCCGTAGGCCTCCAACGTCTGCGTCAGCTCCTCATAGAGGGGCTTGATGTTGGGCGACTCGTTGTGGACGGGAATGACGATCGAAAGCTCAGGGCTCATTTAGTGGAGTGAGGGCCGATCCCCCTGACGGTCGCTCCGTTGTCGCTCCCGCTCAGTCAGCATGCAAACCCTTCCGGGACAAGGCATTATATAGCGAGACCGTGCCCTCTTTCGATCCCCTTTCGCGTGCGCTGGGCGCCGTGGCGGCCCTGCTGGGCACGCTCGCGGCCGCCTGGTATTGGTCGGCCGGCCTCACCCTGAGCCACTACGACGCCAAGGCGCACCTGGTGGTGGCCCGGCGCATTCTCGACAGCCTGACGCCCAGCTGGGAACAGATTGGCGCAGTCTGGCTCCCGCTGCCCCACGTGCTGAACGCCTTGCCGGTGCAGATCGACTGGATGTACCGGACTGGCGCCTCGGCCATCGTCATCTCGATCCTGTCGTTTGCGGTCACGGTGGCCTGCCTGTCGGCATTGGTACTACGGGTCACCGGTTCGCCGTGGGGCGCCGGGCTCGCCGCGGCCCTGTTCGCAGCGAATCCGAACGTGCTGTATCTGCAAAGCACGCCGATGACCGAGCCCTTGCTGTTCGCCCTGTCGGCCCTGGTCGTGCTGCACCTGGCCGAATGGGCGCAGTCGGCCTCGGGGCCGGTACCCCGTGCGGCGGGATGGACCATTGTGGCCGCATGCCTCACCCGCTACGAGGCGTGGCCCATTGTCGGCTCGGCGATGGCGTTGGCCGCCTGGGTGAAGTGGCGGCGTGGCACACCGCTGGCGGAGGTGGTGGTGAGCACCGCGCGACTGGCCCGCTACCCGGCCGGAGCCGTGCTGTTCTTCATGGGCATGAGCTTCGCGAGCATCGGCGAGTGGTTCGTGACCGGCGGCTTCTACGTTCCGGATCTGACGCTGCAGGGCCAGCCCGTGGTGGTCGCCGAGGCCATCGTCAAGGGCGTTTCCGACCTCGGCGGCGAGCGCCTGGTGCTGGCCGCCCAGATCTCAGCGATCGTGCTGGTTGCGGGAGCCGCATGGCGCCGGTCCGCCAGCGGGCTCATTCTGCCTATCGTGCTGCTCGCCTCGGCCGCGCTGCCCTTCTATGCGTTCGTCTCGGGCCATCCGTTCCGCATTCGCTACGAGGTGCCGCTGATTCTTGGTTGCGCGGCGTGCATTGGCGCCGCCGTCGGCATGACCCGGCGCGCCGCGGCGCCAATCGCGCTAATCCTTTTCACGGCCATCGTGCTGCAGGCGCGTCCATTCGATAGCCGCGCCCCGATGATTGTCGAGGCACAGCTGGATCGCCAGAACGGCGTTGGGCGACAGGCCGTGACCCGTTGCCTGAGCCAGTCGTACGACGGCACCACGATCATGGCCAGCATGGGTGCCCTCGCGCACTACATGCAGGAGCTGTCGCTCGCCGGCTTCCACCTCGCCGACTTCCTGCACGAGGGCAGCGGTCCGACCTGGCAGGCGGCGTACGCCTACGGTCCGGCGGCGTTTACCGGGTGGGTGCTCGTGGAGGAAGCCGCCGAGGGCGGCGACATGCTGCATCAGAAGGCGACGCACTGGCCGGAGTTCCTAAGGGGATTCGAGCGCGTCTGCAAGGGCGGGAACGTGGCACTCTATCGGCGAAGGTCCGGCTAAAGCCGGACACCACATCAACTCGGTCCGGCTAAAGCCGGACACCACATTGGAGAGTGCCGATGTGGCGTACCGGCTTTAGCCGGACCATGCCATGTGGCGTCCGGCTTTAGCCGGACCTTAGAATCTCCAAACACTCGTCGTGAATCAGCCCGTTGGTACCGAGAATGTCGGGGCGCTCCGGCGTCCAGGCGCCACCGTCCATTCCGGTCACCCGTCCGCCGGCTTCTTGAAGAATCAGGGCAGCGGCGGCCGTGTCCCACGGCTTCAGGCTCGCCTCCCAGAACCCCTCCATGCGTCCGGCCGCAACCCAGCAGAGGTCGATCGCGGCCGAGCCCAGCCGGCGCACGGCGCGCGCCCGGCGTAGCACCTGGCCGAACACCTTCAGGAACGCATCCGGGTCCTGCTGCACGTGATACGGAAAGCCGGTCACGAGCATCGAGTCGAGCACGGTCGCATTCGAGGAAACGTGCAGGCGCTGACCATTCAGCCGCGCGCCCTCGCCTGCTTCCGCGGTGAACAGCTCCTCGCGATTCGGATCAAAGACGGCGCCGACCACCGCCACGCCATCGATCTCGAGCGCCAGCGACGCGCAGAAGATGGGGACACCGTGGGCAAAGTTGGTGGTGCCGTCGAGTGGATCGAACACCCAGCGATGCCGGGCGCCGGTCAGCGGCGTATTGAACTCTTCGGCCAGCACGTCGTGATTGGGAAACCGTTCGGCCACCAAGGCGCGGAACATGCGCTCCACTTCGACATCGACTTCGGTCACCAGGTCGATGGCGCCCTTCTTGTCGACACGCACGCCGGTGCCGAACTTGGCCATCTGCAGTTCGCCGGCGCGAACGACGGCTTCGACCGCCGTGGCGAGAAACAGGGGATCGAGGGACGGCAAGAATCTGCGCCTAATCTGTGTTCAATCTGTGGCCGATCTTCTTGACCATCCGGATCTCCATGCCGCCGGGCACCTTCTTCAGCACCGTTTCGTCCATGAAGTTGCGAATGAGGAAGATGCCGCGGCCGCTCGACTTGAGGATGTTCTCGGGCGCGAGCGGATCGGCGACTTCTTCGGGCACGAAGCCCTCGCCCTGGTCCTCGATGCGAATCACCAACTCTTCGCCGTCGGTCGGCGGCACCGGGCTGAACTCGACCAGCACCCGCTTGCTGCTGTCGTTCTTGTTGCCATGCTTGATGGCGTTGACGACCGACTCGCGCACCGCCACGCTGACCCAGTGCAGCTGGTCTTCGTCTAGGCCGGCCATCTTGCCGACGTGATCGCTGACGACCTGCACGAAGTCGAGCATGTCGAACGCGCTGTTGAATTCAAGGCGAACCGTATGCGGTGGGATCATCGGGGGGGGCAATCCACAGGAGGTTAGGAGATGCAGCTCCTGTTGCACATTCGCGCCTGGCCGCTCGTCATTGGTGGGCCTTTAAGTACCATAGCGCTTCAAAGCCGGTCAAGTTGCTATAGTTGAACATGATGCGAGTGGCCGACCGAATTGCCGTGTCCCCCGCGCGCGCCGTCACCGGCGAGCTGCGAGTGCCGGGAGACAAATCCATCTCGCACCGTTACGCATTGCTTGCGGCCATTGCCGATGGCCCTTCCACGATTGCCAACTACGCGCCCGGCGCCGATTGCGCCTCGACCCTGGCGTGCCTGGCGTCCCTGGGAGCTATCGTCTCACGAACCCCAGCCCCGGAGGACGGAGATCCGCCGATCGTCGCCATCGAGGGCCGCGGCCTGCGCGGCCTCTCGGCGCCCGCCGGACCACTCGACTGCGGCAACTCCGGGAGCACCCTGCGGATGCTCGGTGGCGTGGTCGCCGCCCACCCGTTCGTCTCGACCCTGATCGGCGATGCCTCGCTGTCGCGACGGCCCATGCGCCGAATCATCGGCCCCCTCACGCAAATGGGCGCCACGGTCACGGCCGGTCCTGGCGATCGCCCGCCGGTCGTCATTCACGGCAGCAGCCTGTCTGGCATTTTGTTCGCCCCCGACACGCCGAGCGCCCAGGTCAAGTCGGCTGTGCTGTTGGCCGGCCTCCAGGCGGCCGGCGAGACCCGCGTGATCGAGCCCGCCTCTACCCGTGATCATACGGAGCGCGCGCTGGCGGCGTTCGGCGCAACGCTGCAGATCGAGGGTCGAACGGTGACGCTTCGCGGTGGCCAGCGGCTCTCGGGACGCCGCCTGCGCGTGCCCGGCGACATCTCGTCGGCGGCCTTCTGGTCGGTGGCCGCTGCCGCCATGCCCGGGTCGGATGTGACCATTACCGCCGTCGGCCTGAATCCCAGCCGTGCCGGATTGCTCGACGTCCTGCGCCGCTTCGGCGCCCAGGTCGACACCGTCGTGGAAGATCACTGGAACGGCGAGCCGGTGGGCCGCCTGCGCGTCCGCCACGGCGCAATGCGCGATCTGGTGATTGCCCCCGAGGAAGTGCCCGAGGTGATCGACGAGTTGCCCGTGCTGGCCACCCTCGGCACGTTCGGCGGCAGCGTCACGGTGTCTGGTGCGGGCGAGTTGCGGGTCAAGGAAAGCGACCGCATCGCCGAGCTCGTGGCCGGGCTGAAGGCCATGGGCGCGGATGCCGACGAGCGGCCCGACGGTTTCCAGGTGCGTGCCAGCGGCCGGCTGACGGGCGGCACGGTGCACGCCAACCACGACCACCGCCTGGCCATGGCGTTTGCAATCGCCGCCCTTGGTGCCACGGGGCCGACCCTGATCGAAGGCGCCGACGCGGTCGCCGTGTCGTACCCCGCCTTCTTCGAAGACCTGGCGAGGCTGGCGCGTGAGGGCTGACAAGGTCTACCTGGTCGGCTTCATGGGAGCCGGTAAGACCACCGTCGCGCGCGCACTCGGCAAGCGGCTCGACTGGAAGACCGAAGACATCGACGCGCGCATCGAAAGCGCCGAGCGCCGTGACATCGCCACCATCTTCCGGCACGACGGCGAGCCGTACTTCCGCGCCCGCGAGCGCCAGGTGCTGCTGAGCCTGCTCTCGGAGCGGGGTGTGGTGGTCGGCTCGGGCGGGGGCACGTTCGCCGATCCGGCCAACCGGGAGCTGATGCTCAAGGACGGCGCGGTGGTCTGGCTCGACGCGCCGTTTGCCACCTTGCTGTCACGGATTCCCATGGACGGCCGGCGCCCGCTGGCCGCCGATCGTCTGGAGATGGAACAGCTCTATAATCAGCGCTCCGCGGCTTACCGCCAGGCCCACTTCCGGGTAGACGCAGGACGAGGCTCGGTCGAGGAACTCGTCGATCACATCGTGGATTGGCTAAATACCTAAATGCGCTACCTGGTCATCAGCGACATACACGCGAACCTCGAGGCCTACGAGGCCGTCATGGCGGCCGCCACCCCGCTCGTCTACGAGAAGGTGCTGGTCCTGGGCGACCTGGTGGGCTACGGCGCCGACCCCAATGCGATTTGCGACCGGATTCGGGCGCTGGCGCCACAGGCGCTGATCCGCGGCAACCACGACAAGGTCGGTTCGGGCGTCGAGAGCCCGGAGGGCTTCAACGCGGTGGCCCGCAGCGCCATTCGCTGGACCTACGACGCCCTGACGCCAGACAACCGCGCCTGGCTCGCGGCCCTGCCGGCCGGTCCCATGGTGGTGGATGACTTCATCGAGATTTGCCACGGCACCCCGTTCGACGAAGACGCCTACGTGTTCGACGACCTGGACGCCTTGCGCGCCATGCACGCGGCGCGGCGGCCGCTGTGCCTGTTTGGCCACACACATGTGCAGGTGGGTCACTTCCTGTCGCGCGATCAGTTCGGACTCTCGACCGCCGACGACCACCGGCCGCTGACCATTGCGCTGGACGAGGCGAATCGTTACCTGATCAACCCGGGCTCGGTTGGCCAGCCGCGTGACGGCGACCCCCGTGCCGGCTTTGCCATTGTCGACACGGCGGCCCGCACGGTGACGATTTATCGAGTGGAGTACCCGGTGGCAAAGGCGCAGGCGAGAATTCTCGAGGAAGGCCTGCCCGACGTGCTGGCGCAGCGCCTCGCTCTTGGCAGGTAGCGCCTTCTAAATTCTAAATTCTCAATTCTGAATTCTCTTCGCGCGCTCTTCCCGCTTCCGCATCTCCGACGCCATCGCATCCTGCGCGGCACGCGAGCCGAGGATCCAGCCGATCACCACGCCGATGATCAGCACCCCCGGAATGAAGATGAAGTGCGACGCGTTGGGAACGCCGAATTCCATCTACTTCCCCCGTGACTCCAGGTCAGCGAGTTCCGCCTCGACCTTTTGCAGCCGCCGGGCGATCGACCACACGTAACCGAGCAGCGCAACCCACACGAAACCGTAGGCCGCCCCGACCATGGTGAAGGCCGGGATCTGCTCGCCTTGCGGGATGTCGTCGACCGGCACGAACTCGCTCTGCGACGGTGGCTGCAGGGCCTCGGCCATGACCGGCACGGCCACGGCGAGCACGGCGACCAGCAGGAGCAATCGGCCAACGGACCACCACGAACGGTTGCCGGCACCAGGAATGCGCATCACGCTTCGTCCTCAGCAAGGTATAGAGCTTCGATTCGCGCGCGCTGGTGTTCAAGCCGGGCGCGCAGGTTGAGCAGCGCGAGAAACAGCATGGCGAAGGCCGCGAAACAGAACCACAGGGGGATGCCCATGTCGACGGGCAGCGTCGGCACCACCGAGGTCTGCGGATGCAGCGTCCGCCACACATTCACCGAGACGTAGATGAACGGCACGTTCGCCATGCCGAACAGGGCCATGCCGGCGCCGAGCTTGTCCGAGCCCGGTCCACCGTAGCGGCGCAGCAACAAATAGGCGGCGAAGATCATGAACAGCAGCAGGCTCGAGGTGAGCCGCGGATCCCACACCCACCACACGCCCCATGCCTTCCGGGCCCACAGCGGGCCGGTCACCAGCGTCAGGCCGCCGAACACCAGGCCGAGTTCGGCCGCGGCGATGGCCCAACAGTCGGCGCGCGCCTTCTTGCCGAACAGGAACATCGCGCTCGCCACGCCGCAAATCAACGCTGACACCAGGAACAGGATTGCCGACGGGAAGTGGAAGTAGAAAATCTTCTGCACGAGCCCCATCGTCATTTCGTACGGGGCCGCGTTGATGATCCACGGCGACACACCGAGCATGATGCCGGACAGGCCGATGAACAGCGGGTTCAGTTTCGTCATGGCGAGATGCTGAAATTCTACTCCGTCATGACCGGTTCGAACGTCCAGAGCGCCAGGGTGATGAAAATAGCATCCCAGAAAATAAGCAGGCCAATCCAGAACTGGGCCATCGCCAGGTCGGGCGTGGCCTGGAACAGCGCGGCGGTGCCGCGTACGCCGGCGATCATCACCGGGATGGTGATGGGATACAGCAGCACCGGCAACAGCGTGTCGCGGCTGCGCACCCGCACCAGCATGGCGGCAAAGAGCGTCCCGACCGCGGCAAAGCCCACGGTGCCCAGGATCAAGAGGATCGCCAGTCGCCCGGGAAACGCCAGGATCGGCGCGTTGAAGAGCAGCCCCACGAGCGGCACCAGCACCAGCTCGACCAGCCCCAACAGCACCAGCAGGCCGAGCAGCTTGCCCGTGTAGATGGCCGGCCGGTCGGCCGGCGCCAGCAGCAACGCCCGCAGGGTGTCGTTGTAGCGCTCGCGTTCGAACGTGCGGCCCATCGCCAGGGTGCCCGAGAACGACACCGCCACCCACAGGATGCCGGCCGCCACGTCATCGGGGGCGCGGCCTTCCCTGACGATGGCGAACGAGAAGACCAGCACGACCGAGACGGCGAAGAACAAGGTGGTCAGCAGCACTTCCTTGCTGCGCACCTCGACCGTCAGGTCCTTGCGCATCACGTGCCACGCCACGCGGAAGAAGCTGGTGATCACTGGATGGCCAACCGGTACCGCTCGCTGAGGCCGCGGCTGTCGGAGTCGGAACCGACCACGCGGCCGTTCTTGAGGTAGATGGCGCGGGTCAGCAGGCCGTCGGCGACGTCGAGGTCATGGGTGGCGATGATCAGGATGCAGCCCGCCTGCTGGCGTTCGCGCAAGCGCGCCACCAGCGCCGCGGTCGACGCCTGGTCGAGGCCGGTGAACGGCTCGTCGAGCAGCACCAGCCGGGGGTCGTGCAGCAAGGCGCGTTCGAGCGCGACCCGCTGGCGCATGCCGCGCGAGAACCCCGACACCAGGTCATCGGCACGGTCGGCCAGTCCCGCCCGCGTCAAGGCGGTCTCGGCACACGCCTCGACATCGCGCACGCCGTACAGGCGCGCGAAGAAGACCAGGTTCTCGCGGGCGGTCAGTTCCGGATAGAGGAACAGCTCGTGGCCGAGCATGCCAATGCGGCCGCGCACCTCGGCGCCGCCCTCGGCGGCGGTGCGCTCGCCGTACGCGACGCGCCCGCGCGACGGCGCGACCAGCGTCGCCAGAATGTTGAGGAGCGTGGACTTGCCGGCGCCGTTCGGGCCGAGCAGCCCGATGATGTCGCCGGCGCCGCAGGTGAAGTTCACCTGCGACAGCGCCTTTCGCCGGCCGTAGTGACGCGCCAGGTCTACGACCGTGAGCGTGTCAAAGTCGCTGGGCATTTGGGCCGAAGTCGAGCGCCGCCATCACCTTTTCAAGGTCGGCGATCGACCGCTGCAGGCGCGCGTCCTCGCTCGCCGACAAAGGCTTCGTGCGCTTCTTGCGCTCGAGGGCCACCACCTCTGCCAGCAGCTTCTCGCGCCGCACTTCGAGCTTGGCATCTTCCGACGCCCGCGCCGCGGTGGGCGAAATCGCCATCCACATGCCCAGCGCAAACACCAGGGCCGCGGCGCCGAGCGCCACGTTGCGCGGCCACAGGCTGTGCGCCGGCATGCCCGACAGGTTCACGACCAGCGTGTCCCCGGCGTTGAGCCGGCCGCCAGTGCCCATCAGGAATACCTGGCCGTCGGAGTTCATCTCGCGCACCTCGGTGAGCTGGGGCGACGACATCTGCATGGCGCCGACCTTCTCGGCCGCGACAAACAGCTGGCCGAGCGCGACCGGTAGCTTCTGCTCCACCACGGTGGCCGCGCCGGCCTGCGGCAACGAGAAGCCGAGCTGGGCCAGGGTCTTGCCCGGCGCAAACGGACCCGTAATGGTCAGCAGGTCGCCCCGCACGATGGCCGTCGGCGACGACCCCTGCATCATCGAGACTCCCGACGCGCCGGTCGGCAGCTCCATCTGGATCGGACCGCCAATGTCGATCGGCGTCCGGGCGTTGTTGATCACCTCGAGCAAGTAGAACACCGTCAACGAATCGTTCTGGAACTCGAAGATGATCCGTGACTCGGGTCCGAACTCGACGACGCCCGGGCGGGCGGGTTCCCTGGCCGCCGCAGCGGCTGCCGCTTTCTCAGCCTCGGCCGCCTTCGCGATGCCCGAGATCAACGCGACGCGAATGCCGCCTCGGGCAGGCACCGGGAACTCCTGCGACGTCAGCACTTCGCCGTCGACCGTCGCCGAGGCCTGGACCGCGGCGCCAACCGGCAGCCCCGTGAACTGCGCGCGGCCCTGCGCGTCGGTCGTCGCCGTGCGCGATTCGGTGCCGACGCGGAGCGTCACCTGCTGGCCCTCGATGTTGTTGCCCATGCGCTCGCGCAGAACGCGAACGGTGACGCTGGCGTCGGGTACGTCGCCGGCCGGCAGCGGCAGGCCGGCCATGGCGCTGGGATCCGGCGTCGCCATCTGCGCCGACGGTGACGCGGCCATCAGCACCGCGACCAGCAGCACCGCCAGAAGGGCCGGGACTTCTCGACCGCCGTAGCCTCGGCGAAGATGGTTAGTCCCGGCCATGCGGCCTTTCATAGCTTCGCTCCGCAGGCTTTGCAGAAACGCGCGTCCGGGTCATTCTGGACGCCGCACTCGCCACACGTTCGGAGAGCGACGGCTTCAGCCGTCGCTGGGTCCTGGCGATGGCTAAAGCCATCGCCCTCCGAACGATCGGCGTCGGCGCCGAGCCGCCGGGCGACTTCCTGCTCGATCTGGTCGCGATAGCCGCCGCCGGCGTCCAACTGCTGCATCAGCCCCAGCGCGCGCTGGCGCAGCCGGCCGCCCATCTCGTCGAAGTCGGCCTGCGACATCTTGCGCATGGCGAAGTCGAACTCGAGCTCTTTGATCGACCGCAGCACCAGCGCCTTCTCGCGCTCGAGCGCCACGCGGGTGCGGCCACCAATCATGATCGGCGCATCCGCATCGGGCGAGACCAGCGGCGACAGCGTGCGGTACGCGCCGAGCCCCACGAAGCTGACCGAGACGACCGTCAGGCTGAGGATCACGATGTTCGCCGGCGACTGTCCGGTGGCCACGACCACCGTCGCGGTCGCTGCCAGCATGCCGCCGAGCAGAAAGAACTGCCACGGCTGCAGGAACGGTTCGTCCGCTTGCGCAGACGAGCCATCACGTGAGGACAAACCTTCAGGTTTGTCCTGCGAAAGGGACTTGGCCATTAGTCGAGGTCGCGCAGTTCGTCGTTGAGCCGGGCCGACATCACCGGATCTTCCATTCCAGCCGGCATGCCGGCCACTACCCCACGACGCGACGCCCACCGCATGGCCAGGTAGGCCGCGGTCAGGAAGCCGCCGATCCCGACGACCACGGGCATGGCCCACACGACGCGTCCAGAGCCGCTATTGGGAGGCTCGCTGAGAATCTGGTTCCCGCCGAAGGTATCGACGTAGAACTTCAGGATCTCGCTCTCGTTCTTGCCTTCCTTCAGCATCACGTCGATCTTCGACCGCTCAACGGCGCAGTGGCCGCACGAGCACTGCCCGACCGGCAGCTTCGAGCACCCGCCACACCAACACGCCAGCTTGTGCGCGACTTCCCGGGCTTCGGGTGACGTGATCGACTCCAGCCGTGGGTCCTGCCCTGTCTCAACGTGCTGGGCGAACACCTTGCCCGCCGGCAGCAGCAGGCTGATCAGCAACAGCGTCGCGGTCAGGGCCGCGCCGGCCGGCATCTTGGCCACGGCAAAACCGGCGGCCGTTTCAGGCAGCAGCGCGATGCCCGTGCCGATGGCCATGATCGCGAAGCCGAACCACACCCAGTTCACCAGCGGGTTGATGTGCACCTCGACGCTGGCGGTCTGCTCCTCAATCTCGAACGCCGGCATCACGACGTAAAGGTCTTCGGCAAACATGCGGCGGATGGCGACCTCGGTGGTCGGCTCCTCTTCGTGCTTGCGGAAGTACCACTTGGCCGGACGCATGGTTTCGAGCACGGCGCCGTTCTTGTCTTTCACCGTGATGTGGCCGGTCACCATCTGCTTCTGGCCATCGTCAGTCACGCGGATGGCGTCGAGATGCAGCGTGTAGTCGCCGACGGTCGCCTCTTCACCCGGCTTCAGCAGCAATTGCTGATCGCGGCTGAAGCCTTCACCGGCGAAGCCGAGGAACATCAGGACAATGCCGACGTGAACGATGTAGCCGCCGTAGCGCCGCTTGTTGCGCGAGACCAGGCCAATCATCGCGGTCAGCAGGTCGGTGCCGGTCATGCCGCGGCGCACGTTCGAACCGCGAATGAATTCCTGGATGAGCGTCGTCATCACGTAGGCGCTCAGGGCGAAGCACAGGCCCGAGCCCCACACGCGCACGCCCATGGCCACGACGATGGCGCCAACCACGACGGCGCTCAGCACCGGCCACAGGAACGATTCCTTCAAGTTGGTGATGGTCGACTTGCGCCAGGCCAGCAGCGGGCCGGTACCGGTCAGCACCAGCAGGATCAGGCCAATCGGCACCATCCACCGATTGAAGAACGGCGGGCCCACGGTGAGGCGCTCGCCGTTGATGGCCTCGGTGATGGTCGGGAACAGCGTCGCGAACAGGATGAAGAGCGCCGAGAACAGCAGCACCCAGTTGTTGGCCAGGAACGCCGCCTCTTTTGACATCCACGAGTCGAGCTCGTGGCGCGCCTTCAGCAAGGGCAGGCGATAGATCACCCAGCCGAAGCTGAAGATTAGCGTGAAGATCATGAAGGCGACGAAGTAGCGAGCCAGCTCCGGGTCTTCGCCAAAGGCGTGAATCGACTGCACCACGCCCGAGCGCGTGAGGAAGGTGCCGACAATGGTCAGCAGGAACGTGATGATGACGAGCGAGACGTTCCAGACGCGCAGCATGCCGCGCCGCTCCTGGACCATCACCGAGTGCAGGAACGCGGTGGCCGTGAACCACGGCAACATGCCGGCGTTCTCGACCGGGTCCCAGCCCCAGTAGCCGCCCCAGCCCAGTTCCTCGTAGGCCCAGATCATGCCAAGCGTGAGGCCCAGCGACAGGAAGAACCACGAGAACATGGTCCAGCGACGCACCGCGCGCAACCACGAGTCATCCAGATGACCGGTGATGAGCGCGGCCATGCCAAACGCGTACGGAATGGTCAGGCCGACGAAGCCCAGGTACATGGTCGGCGGATGAATCGCCATGTAGAAGTTCTGCAGCAGCGGGTTCAAGCCACGTCCGTCGGTCGGCGCCTCGGTGAGGTAGGTCGCAAACGGGTTGTTGTGGATGATCATCAGGAAGAGGAAGAACATCTCCACTGCGCCGATCACGGCCACGACGTACGGAATCAGCTCGCGATGGCGGTCACGATTGACCTTCACCGCCACCGAGCCGAACAGCGACAGCAGGAACACCCAGAACATGACCGAGCCGTCGAGACCGCCCCAATACGAGGTGATCTTGTAGAAAAGGGGCTGGACGCTGTCGGAGTATCGCTGAACGTAGCGAATGGAATAGTCGCCGGCGACGAAGGCGTAAATGATCACGCCCGACGCCACGGTCATGAGCGCGGCGACGGTGTAGAAGGCGCCGACGCCGCTTTCAATCAGGCGGTTATTGCGCCGGCGCGCGCCCGCGACCGAGGCCGCGACCGCGTAGGCGGCAGTCACGAACGCGAGCAGGAGAATGAGGGCGCCGAGTGAGGCCATGGCGGCCTCCTAGTATTTTCCGGCTGGCGCGGTGGCGCCGCCGGGCTTGGCTTCGTACTTCGACGGGCACTTCGCCATCACGCCGTTGGGCTGTACCTTGAAACCGTCGGCCGACAGAATGCCCTTCAGCACGACTTCCGACTCGCTCTTGAAGGTGTCGGGCACCACGCCGGTGTAGCTGGCGTTGACGATGTGGCCGTTACTTTGGACCTGGAAGATGTAGTCCAGGCTGTTCGGACGTTTCTTGATCGAGTCGGGCACGACGAAGCCGTGCATCTGCAGCTTCTTGCCGTACCACGGCTCGGGCTGCGTCATCACTTCATCAACGTGCTTGTAGTACTCGGTCCCTTCCGCCATCGTCGTGTACAGAAGACCGCCGAAGGTCAGGGCGAGAACCAGGCTCGTGAGACCAATCTTGACCGCTTTGTACTTCATAGTTAGGGACTTGGCCGAAGAGGCTTCCTTCGCATCAGGATACTACTGACCAGCGCCACCGGCAACCCCACCACGTTGCTGTACGACCCTTCGATTCGCGGTATAAATCGCGATGCCAGCCCCTGGATGGCATAGGCTCCGGCCCGGTCAACGGGCTCGCCGCTCGCCACATACCAGGAGATGTCTTCGTCTGTCACTGGATCGAACCACACCCGGGTACGCTCCACGGCCGATTGCGCGCCCGCCGCATCGACCAGCGCGACACCAGTAAAGACGTCGTGGACGCGGCCGCGGAGACGCTTCAACATGTCGGTCGCTTCCAGCTCATCGGCCGGCTTGCCCAGAATCAGGCCATCGATCGTGACCGTGGTGTCGGCACCAAGGACCAGCGCGTCGTGTCGCAAGGCCAGCACCGCCCGTGCCTTCTCGAGCGCGAGGCGTTCGACGTAGGCCGCAGGATCTTCCCCGCTTCTGACCGACTCGTCGATGTCGGCCGTCAGCACCTCGAACGAGAAGCCGGCGGCCGCCAGCAGTTCTGATCGCCGCGGCGAACGGCTGGCGAGAACAAGGGGCCGGCTAAAGCCGGACGCTACATCGGTGTCGTGTGGCATGCAATGTGGTGTCCGGCTTTAGCCGGACCTACTTCGCCGGAAGGTTCTCGTACCACTTCAACGACGTCCCGCCGGTGCACGCAATGTCCATCCGTTTGTCGTTATTGAAGTCCGCGACCGTGCATCCGTTACCCGGCATGGCGTTTTCCTCAAGGACAAATTTGGACCATGAACCGTCCGCGCTACGACGGTAGACATTCACGCCATTCGGCTTGCCGTTGTACCCCGCAACCAGTTCGTCAGCACCATCACCGTCAAGATCGACGGACACCAGCACATGTCCATAGTCCAACCCCTTATCGATCACTGTTCTTCCGCCCCACTTGTCGCCGCTGCCCGAATACGTAACGACTTCGAGACCAGGCCGGGGTGCCACGTTGCCGTGAAACGCCTCCATCGTGGCCAGAATGCGGCCGCCCTTCGTGCGGACCGCGGCGACCTCGCCGGCGCCGCCATCGGGCCAGGGCGCCGGCTTGCCTTCGACCAGCCGCGTGCGCGTCCACTTGCCGTTGGTGTAGCGATGGATGTGGACGCCAAGAAAACTCGCCGTCAACAGCGCCTCGCGACCTTTGCCATCCCAATCCGTGGCCAGAATGCCGTGCATCACGCCGTCTTCCGCGTCCGTGACAACCTGGGGCTTCCAGTCGGAAGGGTTGTACGCGTACACCGTGTTCTTAGCCTTGTAGTCAGGCACCGTCGCCTCGACGCCCGCCAGCGGAGCGTTGATGAGCCACTTGCGGCCGTTCCCCTCGGGATCAATGAATCGCAAGCGATGAGCCGCCGGCGCGCGATGGATCTCCTTGCCGATCCACGGATCATTCACGTTCGCCCCATGCGTGTACACGGTCACGATGCCGGCACTCTTGGCAGGCACGGTCGCGAACCCGGTTGCGACGGCGATCTCGGGAATGCCGTCCGTGTCGGTGTCCGCCGCGGCCGCATTGATCAGGCCCTGGATGTTCTCGGCAATGACGTGACGGGTCCACGAGGGGTTCTCGAACCAAACGAGCTGCCGCGTGGCGCCGGCAACCGCGATCAGGTCGATCCTGCCGTCTTTGTTGATGTCAGCCGCCTCGACCGCATACGCGCCGCGGAGGTCGGTGGCCACCTCGTGCGGCACCAGGGTCCAGGGCGCCGCCTGGCCGTGCACCTGGGACACTCCGAACGACGCCACCGCTACCGCTCCGAGCAAACCAGCCACAGTCGTGCGCATAGAGTCTGTCTCCCCGGGGCAGATGATATTCTTGAGCCGCGTGATCCAGGCCAACAAAGTGATGCCCGCCCTCGTGGCCGAAATCGTCCGCCGGGGGCCGATGTGCGACGAGAAGGTGACGCTCGCCTGGCGCCTGGCCGTCGGGCCGCAGATTGCCAAGGTCACCACCGTCCGGCTGGTGCCTGACGGCACCCTGCACATCAAGGCCCAGTCGCAGGCCTGGATCGACGCCGTTCGCAAGTCCAACTCCCTGATCCACATCCGCATGGGCGACCTGCTCGGCGAGAACGTCGTGAAGCGGCTCGAGTTCAGATAGTTCCAAGTGCCAACGGTACCAACGTGCCAGCGTGCCAGAGTGCACCGTTGGCACCCTTGGCACCCTTGGCACCCTTGGCACCCTTGGCACCCTTGGCACCTTTGGCACCTTTGGCACCTTGATAAGATAGCCCCATGCGAAGCGCATTCATCGTCAGTGCAGCACGTATTCCTACCGGCAAGTTCCTCGGCACATTAAAAGACTTCACGGCGCCTGAACTCGGCGCCATGGCGATTCGCGAAGCGGTCGTCCGGGCGGGGATCGATCCCGCCAGCGTGGACGAATGCATCATGGGCAACGTCGTCTCGGGCGGGGTCGGGCAGGCGCCGGCGCGACAGGCGGCGCTCAAGGGCGGGCTTGCCGAACACGTCGCCGCGCTCACCATCAACAAGGTGTGCGGCTCCGGCCTCAAGGCGGTCATGCTCGCTCAGCAAGGCATCATGACCGGCGACATCGACATTGCGGTGGCCGGCGGCATGGAGTCGATGAGCAACTGCCCGTACATCATTCCCAAGGTCCGCGAGGGCCTGCGCATGGGTCATGGCAGCGTCGTCGACCTGATGATCCACGACGGCCTGTGGTGCCCGTTCGAGAACTGGCACATGGGCAACGCCGGTGAAACCGTGGCCGATGCCTTCAAGGTGACCCGCGACCAGCAGGATGAATACTCGGTCGGCAGCCACCAGAAAGCCGCGGCCGCGCAGGCGGCCGGCAAGTTCGCCGCCGAGCTCCTGCCCGTGTCGATCCCCCAGAGGAAGGGCGATGCGCTCAGCTTCGCGACCGACGAATCGGTGCGGGCCGACACAACCGCCGAGGTGCTGCGCAAGCTGAAGCCGGCCTTCAAGAAAGACGGCTCGGTCACGGCCGGCAATGCTCCGCCGGTCAACGACGGCGCGGCGGCACTGGTCGTCATGGGCGAAGACCGGATGAGTGCCCTGGGCGTGAAGCCGCTGGCGCGCATCGTGGCCCAGGCCACCAGTGGCCTGGCGCCGAAGATGCTGCTGATGACGCCCGTGGAAGCCACGCGCAAAGTCGTGAAGAAGGCCGGCTGGTCCATCAGCGACATCGACCTGATGGAGCTGAACGAAGCGTTCGCCGTGCAGGCGGTCGCCGTCATGCAGGAGCTGGGCATTGACCCCGCGAAGGTCAACGTCAACGGCGGCGCCGTCGCGCTGGGGCATCCCATCGGCGCCTCGGGCGCGCGCATCCTGACGACGCTGATCTATGCGTTGAAGGATCGCGGCTTGAAGCGCGGCGTGGCTACGTTGTGTCTGGGCGGCGGGAACGGCGTCGCGCTCGCCATCGAAGTGCTGTAGCGCCGCGCGCGTTGGGCTCGGCTTCGCCGTCGTAGGGCTCGCGCTCTGGCGCTCGTGGGTTGATGGGCAAACTGGAGATTGCCGGCGCGCGAGTAGCCGCCGGCGATCTTCAATGAGGCCCCGCAACTTCAGCGGGGAAAACGCGGGATTGTTCGATACGGCGTTGCCGGTGAACGGGCTTCAATGAGGCCCCGCAACTTCAGCGGGGAAAACATCCGCTCGGCGTCGAGGAATGGCTGGGCGGTCTGGCGCTTCAATGAGGCCCCGCAACTTCAGCGGGGAAAACACGCGCTCACGGCGTCAGATGCCCGCATCAAGGAACTGCTTCAATGAGGCCCCGCAACTTCAGCGGGGAAAACCAGCTCATCGCCATTGGCGGCGTTGCCTCTGGCGTAGCTTCAATGAGGCCCCGCAACTTCAGCGGGGAAAACTTCGATGGGTCGCTCGAACCGCCCCTATTAAGCACCAGCTTCAATGAGGCCCCGCAACTTCAGCGGGGAAAACAGCGCGCGATGACAACCCGTATCCCCCGTTCACGTGCTTCAATGAGGCCCCGCAACTTCAGCGGGGAAAACATCAAATCCTTGAACATGGGTGCCTCTGCTGAAAACGCTTCAATGAGGCCCCGCAACTTCAGCGGGGAAAACGCAACCAACACGCTCGTCTATCGTCGCGAACTGTGGCTTCAATGAGGCCCCGCAACTTCAGCGGGGAAAACTCTTGCGTCAGCAGAAGAGACGCGCAATCACCGTTGCTTCAATGAGGCCCCGCAACTTCAGCGGGGAAAACATGCTCTCGGACGACTACTCGTTGCCGTACGGCGTGCTTCAATGAGGCCCCGCAACTTCAGCGGGGAAAACCGCTCGCGTTGAAAGCCACTGTGCGCGTGCTGGCGAGCGTGCTTCAATGAGGCCCCGCAACTTCAGCGGGGAAAACGGACCCTCTCGTAAGTATCCAGTTGCCAATGACCTACGAGGTCTCCTGCGAGCGGTGCCGTGACCGCGCCACAACGAGAGTGTAGGCCAGGTGGATTCAATCCAGCAACTCCCCTGTCACCAGTAACTTGGCCGCTGCGAGCGGTGGTCCGAGCGGTGGTCTCACCGCACCGCTCGCGGCACCAATCACGATCACCGCGTCTCGAATCCCGGATAGCGCGGAATCTCGCCGGTCAGGTACCGCGCCAGCAACCGCGCCTGCACCTCAAGCACGCGCCGGTAGCTGACACGATACCCGAAGATCGGGTGCGTCACGAGCTGATCCATGCGCTGCTCGTAGGCACGGATGAATGACGAGCGCCCCTTGCGAGTCAGGGCGACCGCATCGCCGGTCCGCAGGAAGTCGTCCTGCGTCACCATCCGGGTGTTGATCGCCGTCAGTACCGCAGAATCGGCCACCAGCGGCCGGAAGCCCTCCATCAGGTCGAGCGCCAGCGCGGGACGCCCGAACCGGGGCTGGTGATAGAACCCGATGAACGGATCAAACCCCACGGCATGGCAGACGACCGTGAGGTCGCGCGCCAGGAGGCTGTAGGCGAACGACAGCAGCGCATTCACGGGATCGCGGGGCGGCCGGCGATTCCTCTGCTCGAAGTCGAACGTGCCCAGTTCATCGTCGACCTTGATCATTCCGGCGAACGCCGCGAAGTAGGCTGCCGCGGCCGTGCCTTCCACGCCAAGCAGCGACTCGATCGAGCCTGCCTGTCGCGACCGCTCGGCCAGTTGTCGCATGCGCTCGATGGTCTGCGCCGGCGGCTCCACGTGGTTGCGTTGCAGAAGGGTGCGCTGGTTGCGGATCTTGGTCGACACCAGGTCGCGCGCAATCGCCAGGCACAATCCCTCGTCTTCGGCCTTGAGAAACTGCGACCGCCGGAGAAACACGTTCCTGAGACCCAGCCCCGAGGTCATCCCGTAGAACCAGCCGCCCATGGAGAAATGGACGATCGGCTTCTCGACATTGCACAGCGCCTGCACCGCCGCGCCGGTGATCGACACCGGACCGAACAGGTTGACCTGGGAAATCTCGTTCAGCCGCGCCTCCTGGATGACCTTGCCCTTCTCCTTGACCTGCAGGCGTTCGCCGGACTTCCCCACCGACAGCTGATAGCCGGTGATGTACAACGGTCGCAGATCATCCCGGGCGGGCACCAGGCGGCGGACGTCGGCCGCGTTCAGGTCGGTCACGCCGTTCGGACCGGGCAGATCGTCAAACAGCACGAACTGCTCCGGCTCATCGTCCGAGGACGGCATGCCGGCCGCGGCGACCGTCTCGTCGGGCAGGCAAATGTCGACCAGCGAACATCGCGGACACTTCGGGCTGTCGACCAGCGGTGCGGGAATGCGGCCACTGGCGGCCAGTTGGCGGGCCGCCTGCAACTGCCCTTCAATTTTGGCGACCAGTTCGTCGGTGACGGCGACCCTGACGCGCTGGCGGGTCTCGTAGTAGAACAGCAGACCTTCGCCGGCGGCATAGCCGTTGTCGCGCAGTACCAGCACCTGCGCCGCAATTTGCGCCTCGTCTGCGGGCCACGCGCGCGGGCCTTCGCCATCGTCGCGCGGGCTGCCGCGTTTGTAGTCGACCGGTGTGACGGCGCCGCCCGAGGCCTCGACCAGGTCCAGCTTGGCAATCAGGCCCAGGCGTTGGCTCGACAGCATCACGCCGCGGGCCTTGAACACCTCGCCCTCAATTTCGTCGGGCGCGGGCAATGCGTCTTCCTTCTCGTCGCCCTTCTCGTGCTTCTGCGCGCCGTCGATAGTATCGGCGTTGTGACGGAAGACGCCGTCCACCCATTCGTAAAAGAAGAGGCGCGGGCAGTAGACGAACTCGTTGAGCATCCGTGCCGGGACCAGGTCGGGCAGTTCAACCGGCCGGCGATGGACAGCGATGGCTGGCGGCATCAGTCTTCTCCTCGGGCGTGACGGGCGATGCGTTCTTGATTGGCGATGCCGATGCGCGACTGGCCGCGGCGCGGCTCGGTGCCATCGATGACGATGCAGGGGGCGTCGATGGGGGAATAGGCGCGGCCGAGGGCGGTGATGACGCGGTCCCCCCTGCCCTCCGCGGGGCCGAGATTGACGAACAGGATCTGGTCGTCCCTGTGGTGGATGGCCTGCGAAAGGGCGTGGCGGCAGCGGGCCAGGTCGGTGTCGGTCAACTGGCACTCAAACACCGAGTACTGCAGGTGGTCGCCGAACCCCTTCATCGTCTTCAGCACGCGGGTGCGGCGGACGTCGTCCGAGATGTCGTAACAGACGAGGTAGGTGTGTCGCATAGCGTTCCCAGGCCGACTTCAGGAGTGTCGGCTGGAGAACCCGGGAACTACAGGAACGGTCGAGCCTACCTCAAGAGTGACGCGACGTCCCGAGCGCTGTGCAGGACTCGAATCATCCGGACCGGCGCGGTCGCCGGGTCGTAGACGATCAAGTAGTCACGGCAGGTCCAGAACCTGAATGGCCGATTCGTCAAATCTGGGCGGACGTGGCCAAGCAGGGGTTGCGTGGCCAGTAGCTCGAAGGCGTGCTCGATGTCCTGGCTGACGCTATCTGCAGCCTGCACGCTCTGGCGACACAAGTACTGGTCAATCTTGAGGAGATCTTCGCGACCGGCCGGGGTGACGACGTATGCCGCCATGCCGAGTCCCTACTTGACGCGCTGGCGGCGGATCTCGTCGAACACTTCACGACCGTCACGAAGAAGTCCGGCGTCGGCCTGTCGAGCGCCTTCTTCGATGTCGCGCCGGATCTCGTCGAGCACCGACTCTCGGATGCGCTCCCGTTCCTCGAGAAGCGCGATGGCGGCCCCGACGACGTCGCCAGGGGTCGCGAAGCGGCCGGCGGCGACGCGGTCCTTGATGAAGGTGTCGACGTGTTCCGGAACCGAGACCGTGAGCGATGTGGAAGGGGTGGTGCCCATGAGGGCGATTGTGCCACAAGGGGCCCCCTTCGTACCCATCCTCCCAGAGCGCCACTGTTCCTCTTTTTGTCATGGGACCTTCTAGCGTTGTAAAGCAGGCTCGATTGACGCTGTTCGTTATACTTTGCCGGTCCAGCCGAGCCGGCCACCCACACCGGAGGGTGCCGCCCCACTTAGGACTGACAGGAATTGACCTCGTCTGTCACGCGTTGGTGCTAGCCTGCGCGAGAGAATCAACGAGGTCCTTCGTCACATCTGGCACGTCTCGCAAAGGAGATCTATGTCGAGTCCATCGAAGTTGACGTTATCCGCGCTAACCGAAGCCGTTTCTGGCGGCGGGGTTGCCATTCGGGCCATCACGAAGCTACTACCGGCAGGCGGCGCGGGCGACAAGATTTTCCCGCCCACGTACGTCAAAGAGGGGCGAGGCACGACAAAGTACGCCATGGAAACGCGCAAGGTGGACGGGCGTGACATCGAGACGGTACTGCTTGATTCGGTCGCTTCACAAGCCAATCGCATCGAGGAGGCCCTACTCGAAGGATGGAGACGGGGTGAGCTCAGTTTCCCCGTGATCTCTGTAGACTTCAGCGAGATTGCCGAACTGGCTGATCTGGAGCAGATCACGTCGCTTCAGGCGCCTCACCGCGTCGCTGATGCTTTGCTGCGTGACAGCATCGATGCAACCGGAACACCGTTTCGGCAGACGCAGGTCGGGAAAGCGTGCACCGACGCGCGTCCGAATCACGCGACCGCAATGTACCGGCACTGCCCGACTGCCCTGCTCTTCGGTGTCTGGGATTCGACGGGGCCTCGAGGCGGCCTCGGCACAAAGTTCCAACGGGTGCTCGTCTCCGAGATTATCGGATACGACGTGATTGCCGGTGTCAAGACGACCAGCCGCATCGATCCGACCGCGATTGAACGGAAGGCGGGACCTGTCTTCGAGTCGAAGGCAGACTCGAGCGACTGGACCAGCATCGAAAGCGAGGCGGCCATTGAAAAGGGGAAACCGAAGCCCTTCAGTCGAAAAGGGGCCGGGGACAAGGGTACACCCGCTGCGATCAACCACGGTAACATCCCGCCCAGCATTGACCACGAGGCTGGTGGCGTCACGATGTCCCACGCTGTTCATACCGTCGTACTGTCGCTGGCGGGGCTTCGGCGCCTCCGTTTTCAGTTTCGAGCAGACGGCACAACCATCCCTATCGACGAGCGCGACGGCAGTGAGACAGCTGCTCGAACGGCATTGGCCGCACTCGGTATTGCTGGCGTTCTTTATCAGCAACAGAATGGCTACGATCTTCGCTCGCGGTCTCTGCTGGTAGCAGCAGAACCCCTGACGTTCGAACTGCTGCGGCGTGATGGCGGCGAGCCCCTTCGATTCGTTGTCGACGAGCCAGCCCGCCTCCTCCGTGAGTCGGTCGAGGCCGCCGCTGCCTGCGGGCTCGGCTGGGAAGCAACGCCGATGCTTCTCCGGCCGACGCCGAAGCTAGCTCACCTCATCATTGAGTCTCGTAAACTGAAGGTGACAGGTGAAACCGACGACGCGGGAGCCAACTGATGCTGGCCATCGAGGTTACGTTCCTCACCGGCCGCTACGTCGCGACTGCCTATAACACGCGAACTGCAAGCGAATGGCCTCCGCACCCGGCGAGGCTCTTCTCGGCGCTTGCCTCGACACACTTCGCGCACGATGCGACGACGGCCGCCCGGTCCAACGAACGAGCGGTTCTCGAATGGCTTGAACACCAGGGCGCACCCTCGATCCTGGCATCTGACGCGACACCACGTGAGGTTGTGACGGTGTTCGTGCCGGTCAACGACGTGGGCCTGACCGACGTCGACAACGAGGCTGCAGCACTCGATGCGGCTCAGACAGCATTGGCCAGTGCGGCGGAAAGTGCCGATTCCAAGCTCATCAAGAAGCACGCGACCGCTGCCAGGAAAGCCGACGAGACGCTAAAGAAAGCCATCGCGCGCGCCACGGAGGTCCCGTCGAAGTGGGTGAATCCTCGTTTCGGGCATCGCGTGTTGCCGGAGCACCGAGGGCGCCAGCCCCGGACGTTTCCTTCCGTAACGCCAAGTGATCCATACGTCACGTATGTGTGGCCAGACGCTGGGCCCACCGACGATCTGCGCAAAGTTTTGGACGGGCTTCTTGACCGCGTTGTGCGTCTCGGCCACTCATCTAGTCTTGTGTCAGCTCGACTCGTTGAGACGCCGGGTACCCCAACGTGGAGGCCGGCTGGTGATGGCCCAGAGACCCTGCGAGTTGTCGAGTCTGGCCAACTGGCGAACCTCGAACGGGCGTTTGCCCATCACTGCGAGGTTGAGCCGCGCGTTCTGCCTGCCGTCCAACACGCTTACACGACGGGAATCTCGCACTCGGCAAAGCGTTCGCACAAATCGGTATTCTCAGACGATTGGTTAGTGCTGCGCCGAATTCGAGGCCCAATCCTTCCCATGTCTGCCACCGCCGGCGTGGCCCGTGCGATTCGCAGAACACTGATGTCGTTCGCGGAAGAGCCGATTGCCGAAGTCATCTGCGGACATTCAGCCGACGGCCGGCCATCGCAGCAGCCACATTTGGCCATTGTTCCGCTTCCGTTTGTCGGCCACCAGCACGCATCAGGTGCTCTGCTTGGGATTGCTTTGGTTCTTCCGCGAGCTACGAGCGCGAACGAGCGACGAGCCGTGTACGGCGCCGTCGCCAGTTGGGAACATAGGTATCGCCAGGAGGATGAGAACACCCCGATTGTTCAGCTCAATCTCGGTGCCGCCGGCGAGCTATATCTGGAGCGGGTCGAATGGAGTTCGGTACAGGCGTCGCTCAAGTCAGAAGTGTGGTGTGACCCAGCCCGAGTCTGGTATTCGGTCACGCCGGTGGCTTTGGACCGGAATCCCGGCGACCTGCGATCACGAGATCCGCGCAAGTTGGCGGCCGCTACAGACGAGGCCGTCCGAACCGTCTGGCGCTCGTGTGAGCGGATAGGCCTTCCAGTGCCGAGACACGTAGAGATCCTGCCCTCAGCGCCGTGGGCGGGAGCCGAGAAAGCGCAACACTACCCGCTTTATCCCGGAAGCGCCGACCGGGCGACCCGGGTGCTTACACACGTTCGTCTCGAGTTCGGCGAACTCGTTGAGGGACCGGTGTTGGTTGGCGCCGGACGCTTCCTGGGCTTGGGCCTCTTTCGACCAGAGCCCTCCCGATGAGCCTGCTTCCGCCGCTCACCACTGGTGACTTTGCTGGATTCTTTCACGCAGTTCACAATCGCGGTCCATTCCCCTGGCAGGAGCGATTGGCTCAGCGGGTTGCAGAACAGGGGTGGCCCAATCTGCTGGACCTTCCGACCGGCACGGGCAAGACGGCAGTTCTCGACATAGCCGTGTTCGCCCTTGCGCTCGATGCCGGAAGTGCCTCGAGGTTGGCGCCCCTACGGGTGGTCTTCGTTGTTGATCGCCGGACGATCGTGGACCAGGCGTACGAGCGGGCCGAGAAGATCCGGGAGGCGCTCGTCGCTCCTGAGAACGAACTTCTCTGCCGGGTTCGGGACCGCCTTGCCCATTACACCCAAGAGGGCGCGCCCCTGCGCACTGCCTTGCTGAGAGGCGGCGTCGCGAGGGACGACGCGTGGACCCGAACGCCCGATCAGCCACTGATTGCGGTGTCCACCGTGGATCAAGTAGGTTCGCGTCTCCTCTTTCGCGGCTATGGCGTCAGCGACGCCATGAAGCCCGTTCATGCTGGATTGCTCGGCTGTGACACCCTGTACCTGCTCGACGAGGTTCACCTCTCTCAGCCATTCGTCGATACGCTCACGGCTATCGGGAACCGGTACCGACTGTGGGCGGAGCATCCACTGCACAACCCTTTTGCCATAGTCGAGATGTCGGCTACGCCGGGGACGATACGCGCTGATGCTTTTCGCCTCGACGATGCCGACCGGCAGAACGCCGTCCTTTCGACCAGACTGCAGTCGGCAAAACCCGTATCGCTCGCATCAGCCAACGCCAGAGGGTTTCACAAGGAAGTCGTGAGGCACGTGCTTCCAATGCTCGATCGAAAGGGTGCCACCGTTGCGGTGGTGGTCAATCGCGTCAAATCCGCGCGAGAGCTTCATTCGAGTCTTTGCGAAATGGTTCCAAGCGGCTGCGCAGTACACCTGCTGACGGGGCGGATGCGGCCATTCGACCGAGATGGCCTCGAACGAGGTCTCTTGGGTCGCATACGCGCCGGTCGCACCCGCAGCCCCGACGACCAGCCGGTCGTAATCGTGGCCACGCAGTCTATCGAGGCGGGCGCTGACTTTGATTTCGACGGATTAGTGACAGAATGCGCAAGTCTCGATGCGCTCCGGCAGCGCTTCGGTCGTCTCGACCGCCTGGGTGAACTGGCCGGCCTGGCTCGCGGAGTCATAGTGGCGCGTACCGACTCGTTCCAAGGAGACCCGGTGTACGGCGATGCCATTGGACATACGTGGGCTTGGCTCCAGAATGCACAGGTTGCAGACTTCGGTCTGGACGCGCTCGTCGTGCCGCAGAACGCGGAGCAACTGCTGGCTCCGAAGGCGCGCGCTCCGATCTTGCTACCGAGCTACCTCGATGCATGGGTGCAGACGTCACCGATTCCTACGCCGGATCCGGACGTGGCGCTATGGCTGCACGGCCCGGAGCGCGGTACTGCCGACGTTCAGATCGTGTGGCGAGCCGATGTCACCGAAGAGCTCTTGAAGCACACGAACGAGGCGGACGAAGCCGTCGCAGGCCAGGCGGCCGACATCGTGTTGAGCATGATTGAAGCATTGCCGCCGGTCAGCGCTGAGGCCATGTCGGTCTCATTTCTGGCGGCGAAGCGTTGGCTCGAAGGCCAGTCGGAGCCGGACTCGTTTGATGTCGAGGGGTCTGTCGACCTTGACGACGACGCACTTGACCAGAGGCTGGAACTGCCACCGCGCGCGGCTGTGGTCTGGCAAGGCGATAGTTCTCGAGTCATCCCCCCGAAGGGCCTTCGCCCCGGTCAGACCATAGTGGTCCCAGCCACGTATGGCGGTATCGCCCACGGTAATTGGGCCCCTGCGTCGCGAGAGCCTGTCAACGACGTAGCCGAGTTGGCGGCCTTTCGCCAAGGCAGGCGACCCACCTTGCGATTGCACCCGACGGTCGTGGGTTCGCTGTTCGGCTCGGCCGTTACGGCACCAACACCCGCCCCCGTAGACTCCGAATCATTCACCGACCGCGACATGGTGGTTGAATGGCTCGGGAGCCTCACGACGGCGCCGGCCGACGACGGATTGCACGACCTCGTGGCACGACTGCGTGGTGACCCGAACTCGCTCCGAGTCGAGCGACTGCCTCGATCGTCAGACGAGAACGCAGTGGAGTACTTCCTGATCGTTGGGAGACGGGGACCAGCGGGAACTAACGGCCACTCAGGTGACGAGCGAGTCTCGACTGACGGCACCGCCTCATCGTTCACAGGCGTTGAGATCAGCCTAGCCGACCATTTGGCCGGCGTGAGCGAAACGGTGACTGGCTTCGCGGAACGGCTGGGTCTTTCAGACGCCTTCGTCGCCGACCTGCGCTTGGCTGGGCAATGGCACGATGCCGGCAAGGCGGACGTGCGGTTTCAGCGGTGGCTTCACGGCGGGAGCGAGTTCAAGGCTCTCGTTCAGGCGGCGCCATTAGCTAAGAGCATGGCCCGAATCTCCGGCCGTGTCGCGATGAGGCTCGCGCGTGAACGCGCCGGGTATCCCGCTGGAGGCCGCCACGAGCTTACGTCGCTAGCCTTGATGAAATCGGCAAGCGACCTTCGGGCGGCTACTGGCAGCGACTCGCTTCTCGTTCAGTATCTGATTGCAACCCACCACGGCTACTGTCGGCCGTTGGCGCCATGGACGCCGGACCCGAATCCGGTTGAAGTCACGTTCAGCCGTGACGGCATCATGTGCGAATGCTCAAGTGCACACGCCCTGGAGCGTCTGGATTCTGGCATTGCCGAGCTGTTCTGGAAGATGGTTCGGCGGTACGGCTGGTGGAGGCTGGCGTGGCTGGAGGCGTTACTGCGATTGGCCGATCACCGGCAGAGTGAACGCGAACAGAATCAGCGCGGGGCGCGGCATGCATGACGTGACACTAACGGGGCTCGATGGGATGAACCCTTTGGGATTCCTTGCAGCGCTCGGCGTTCTTGAAAGTGTCACGGACACCTCCTCCAGAGCCACCCTGAGGTGGCACTATGAAGGCGTGTGGCGACCAGTTCTGGCGAGTGCCAATGCGAGTATCGACTCGCTCATCGAATGCCTCGACACAGCCCGGCAAGCCTGCCTCGACGATCCAGCCCTCGCACTGACTTACGATGGCAAGAAAGACCTGAAACCACCGCCAGGCTGCTTTCGGCGATACCTGTCTCAACTCGTAGATGAAGCGACTCCCTTGAACCGACGAAGCGTCGATTGGGCGAGCGCGTTCGGAACCGAGGTTGCAGTCGACAATAACGCCAACACCAAGCCAACCGCTCTTCACTTCACTGCTGGTCAACAGCAGTTCTTGCAGATGGTCGCTGAACTCGTTCGTCACGTTACGAAGGACGACTTGCGCGAAGCCATCGGTGGCCCCTGGAAGTACGAACGACCGCTACCCATACTGGGTTGGGACGCCACGTCGTCACGTGACTACGCGTTGCGCGCGTCCGATCCATCGACGGACAAGAAACTCGGAATCCCAGGGGCGGACTGGCTAGCAGTTCGTGGGTTGACTTTCCTTCCAGCAGTTCCGCGTGGCAGCAGCGTGTTAACCACCGGTTGCATAGGCGGGTGGAAGAACGGAAGTTTTCGCTGGCCGCTCTGGACCGTTCCCTTGACCACGTCCGTCCTTCGTTCGGTTGTGTGTCAAGACATCGAGAGCATGAAGAAGGCCGAGCGTGACGGGAGGGGTATCGCGTTGGTGCTCAGCTCCGGCATCAAAAGGAGCGATCAGGGTGGCTACGGATCGTTTGAACCCGCGTCCGTCATATAGCGCGACCAGCGACCGGACCGCTCAACAGTCTTTAGCAGAAACGTTAGCGGGGCCTATGGTGTCTCGCCGACTACCCTCGCACTCCCGATCGCCAGATCGCGGACAAATCAATCGTCAGGCCGGTGAATACCGGCACGACAACTTCGGCGTCCCCTTCACCGCTAACCGACAACACGAACGCCCCCTCGATATTCGTGTAGCACTCCAGCCGCTGCTCATCTGGATCGAGCACCCAGTAGTACGGCACCCGGAACGCGGCGTACCGTTGGGCCTTGACGTGGCGATCGAACTGCTCGGTCGAGGGCGATAACACCTCGACGATCAGTAGCGGCGTCGCCTCGATGCCCCGCCGGGTGATCGAGGCCTTGTCGGCGACGACGACGAGGTCCGGCTGGGTGACGTCGTGGGGCGAGAGAATCAGGTCGATCGGCGCGTTGAACACTTCGCCGGCGCCGGACAATTCAAAGTACGCCTCGAGCTGACGTTGCAAACGTTTCGACGACCGCTGGTGAAACGGCGACGGCGCAGGCGTCACGAACACCTCCCCATCCACGATCTGGTAGGTCTTCCCGTCTGACGGGATGGCCTCGTAGTCGTCGTACGTGAGCTTGGCGTTTAGCGCCCGCTGCATGGTCGAATCCTACACCCAGTTCGGCTTCAAGCGCACCTCTGGCTGGGCTCGTGCAATAATTCCGCGCAGCACATCCGGTCCCGCGATCCGGAGGCCACGACCATGCCGCCCCAAGGCCGTAACGACCTCTGCTCCTGCGACAGCGGCAAGAAGTACAAACACTGCTGCCTCGGCCGCACACAGACCGCGACCGGCATCACGCCACAAGACCGCACCGAGGCGCTGACCGCCCTGCTCCGCTACTCCAGGCGCGACGAGTTCGCCGACGCCGTGGCCATGGCCACACTGCGGTGGGCCGACCAGCCGGACGATGACGTGCAGGATGCGATGGCGAGCATCCTCGAGCAAGAGACCTCGACTCAGGCGTTCTTCGAGTGGCTGACGCTCGATCTCGAACTCGAGCAGGGCGGGACGATGGCCTCGCGGTTCATCGACGGGCGCCATTGGTCGGTGTCCGCTCGCGCCGCCGACCACATCCGCCTATTGCTCGACACCCACCTCGGCGCCTACCAAGTGCGCGAGGTCAGGATTGACAGTGGCCTCGTCGTCCGCGACCTGTGGGCCAAGGACGAGTTCTTCGTCACCGAGCGCCGCGGCTCGTCGCAGCTGGTCAAATGGGACATCGTCGTCGCCCGGGTCAAGGCACACGCCGATGGCAGCCGCCAGTTCGAGGGCACGATCATGGCGCTTCCGCCGGCGGCCGCCAAGCCGCTGCTGAAGGATCTCAAGGCCGAGCACAAGTGGTTCATGAAGCGACGGCCCGACGCGCCACTCGAGGCGTTCTTCAAGCACGCGGGCCCGGTCTTTCACGACCACTGGCGCGACTACGCCACCCAGCCACCTCCCACTGTCCGGACCGCTGAAGGCGACGACATCATCCTGTGCGAGCTGGTCTTTGCGGTGCCGAAGGCGGGTGACGCTTTGGCGCAACTGCTCGCGCAACATGACTTCGAACCCGGCGAGCCCGGCAGCGCCGCGTGGCTGGACGAAGGAACCGCACCGCGACGGATTCTCGCCGAGGTGACCGGCAACAAAGGCACGCTGACCGTCACGGCCTTCTCACGGGAACGAGCCGCGCGCGCTCGCGCCCGCCTCGAACGCCAGTTCGGCGCGCTGGTCCTTCGCCGCGAACGGTATCGGACCCCGGGCGACGATCCCCCGCCCCTGCCCGCCACCAGCCTGGAGGGCGCCATCGCCCTTGATCAGGTGCCGGAGCTCGCAGACTGGCTGACCGAGCGCGATCGCGAATGGCTGGACCTGGAGATTCCGGCACTCGACGGCAGCACTCCGCGGCAAGCCGCGAAGGACCGCCGGCTGCGCGGCCGATTGAGAGATCTGTTGGTCGAGATGGAAAACCTCGAGGCGCGCATGGCAGGCGGCACCCACGGCCGCGATCTGGCGTGGATGTGGAAAGAACTGGGACTCAGGAAGCCTTAGGGCCTGGAACCTTGGCGGCACTTGCGCGCCGGCGCAGGTAGAACAGGGCCGCGGCGATCGGCCCCAGTAAGGCCACTTCCTTGATCACGGCCCACGCGTTGTGCGGAATGAAGTTGTCCAGCCAGTACCGCCGCGAGATCGCCTCGAACACGAACGCATCGGCGAAATAGAACGTTGATGTCAGAGGCCATAAGGCCATGACACCCAGGGGCGGCGTGTCGTCGGAGCCCAGCCAATCGAACAGCACGTGCGTGGACCACGCCAGGGACACGGCCAGGGCCAATCGCGGGTTCTTGCCGCGGGTGTATGCCAGGACGGCCAGCCCGGCAAGGACGGCGGCCCCCAGGCTGTGGGTCTCCATGTTGTGCCGGCCCCACAGGAAATCGAGGTCTGGCAGGACGGCTGCCAGGGCGAGGGTGCCAAGGGTGCCAAGGGTGCCAGAAGTGCCAGGGGTGCCAGGCGTGCCAGGAGTGCTCAGGGGGCGGGGGCTCAGGGCCAGACCGACAATGAGGCCACCGAGGGCGTGTCCAATGGGGCTGGGCATCCCCCACCGTACGAGGTTCCTGCGATGTCGGTCAAACTTTGATGCGGCAAACTCTGCGATCCTACGGGAAAACAGGCGAAAGTGGTCAGTTCCCCTAAAGTGTTGGAAATGAACCCAAAGCGGCGAATGGGTGCACGGATTTACGCTTGACTTTCGCCTGGCGCGTTTCTAGGATCAGTCCTGTCCCGAAAGGACCCAAAGCACATGGCATTAGACGAACGACAGGAACGGATCAAGGCGCTCGACATCGCGGTTGGGCAGATTGAAAAGCAGTTTGGCAAGGGCTCGATCATGCGCCTTGGCCAGAACAGAGCCGTCGCGCCCGTGGAGTTCATCTCCACCGGCGCCCTCAGCATTGACTATGCCCTCGGCATTGGCGGTGTCCCTCGCGGACGGGTAATTGAGATCTTCGGACCGGAATCATCCGGCAAGACCACCCTGTCCCTGCAGGTGATCGCCGAAGCCCAGAAGACCGGCGGACTCGCGGCGTTCGTGGACGCCGAACACGCACTTGATGCCGCTTACGCCAAGAAGCTGGGCGTGGACATCGACAACCTGCTGGTGTCGCAGCCTGACAACGGCGAACAGGCGCTCGAGATTGTCGAAGTCCTGATTCGTTCGAACAGCGTCGACGTCTGCGTCGTCGACTCGGTCGCGGCCCTGGTGCCCAAGGCCGAAATCGAGGGCGACATGGGCGAGGCGCAAATGGGCCTGCAGGCACGGCTGATGTCGCAGGCGCTGCGCAAGCTCACCGGCGCGGTCTCGAAGTCGAAGACCTCGCTCATCTTCATCAACCAGCTGCGCGAGAAAATCGGTGTCATGTTCGGCAACCCCGAAACCACCACCGGCGGCCGCGCCCTGAAGTTCTACTCGTCGGTGCGCATCGACATTCGCCGCATCGGCGCCATCAAGGATGGCGAGGACGTGGTCGGCAACCGCACACGCATCAAGGTCGTGAAGAACAAGATGGCGCCGCCCTTCCGCGAAGCGGAGTTCGACATCATGTACGGCGAGGGCGTGTCGCGCGAAGGCGACCTCATCGACATTGCCGTCGAGCACAAGATCATCGAGAAGAGCGGCGCGTGGTTCGCCTATGGCGGCGAACGTCTCGGCCAGGGCCGCGAGAACGTCAAGAACTACCTGAAAGAGCACGTCGAGCTGCGCACGACGATCGAGGAAAAAGTGCGCAAGGCGCTCGGCATGTCACGCGAACCAGAGGCCGCCACGGTCGGGGCGTAACACTGGATACCTCACTCCTGCATCACGTCATCCAGCTGCGCACGCCGTGGCTGGACGACGTGATGATTCTCGCCAGCGCCCTCGCGGCCGGCGGCTTCCTGTGGATTGTGCTCGACTGATCGCGTCGCTCTACCCGCGATACCGGGCCGACGCGTGGCGCTTGCTGCTCACCATCGGCTTCAGCCTGCTCATCTCCGACTACGTCATGAAGCCGCTCTTCGACCGGCCACGCCCGTTCACCGCCATCGCCGACCTGCCGGTAATCGATGGCAAGCCCTCCAGTTCGTCGATGCCATCGGGACACGCCGCGCGGGCGATTGCGGCCTCGATTGCCGCAACACGAATGATGCCGGCAGCCGGCTGGCTGCTCTGGCCGTTCGCCGCGCTCGTGATGGCGTCGCGGGTCTACATCGGCGTGCACTGGCCAACGGATGTGCTCGTCGGTGCGGTCGTTGGCCTCGCCTGCGCGTGGTTTGTGCTCGGCGGGCGAAAGACCGCGGTTGCGCCGCCCAAATCCTCCGCGTTATACTTGTAAGTCTCTCTGGAGGCTAGGTAGCTCAGTTGGTAGAGCATGCGATTGAAAATCGCAGTGTCGGGGGTTCGATTCCCTCCCTGGCCACCATCCTTCGCCCGCGTATCATTTGGCGGGCTTCGGCTGGGTAAACCAGCCCGCCAAGGTCAGTTCGCGAAGGATGTCCCGCCGTAGCAAGGCCAAGCAGCGCGCCTAGCGAAGGCGGACCTCTCCCCTACTTACTGACCAACATCGTCGTGACCAGTACTCCCGTGCCCGGCAACCCGGGCAGCGTTACCCGATAGGCCGCAACCCCGTCCATCGTTCGGCCGATGACCCGGCTGCTCCAGTGGACCGTCGTCGCCCGCAGCGAACCACTACCGATCGTGCCGCGCAACGTCAGCAGCCGGTTCTCGACCACGCCGGTGACCGGGCCGGTCAATTCTCCAAGCGACAACGTGCCGGTGACCGTGTCGCCCGTCTGCGCCAGCGACAGGGCCATCGGCAACACTGATCCGATCGGGTACAAACCACCCGTGCGGCCTCCCGACGGGGCGCTGCAGAGCAGGTCCTGCACCGATCCTGCGCCCTGGCAGTCGTCAACGCGGTAGCTGCCCGACCAGGAGCCGGCAAACGGGGTCCCGGCCACGACCTCGGCCGAATACGGAATCGTGTTGCTGCCGGAGGTCTGGTCCCCGCTCACCATCAGCGCGCCGGCGTATGTGCCGAGAGACGTGGGGTGGAACGCGACCGTGACCTCCTGCGACGCCCCCGCCGCAATGACACCAGCGGTCCAACTGAGCGCGCCCTGGGAGGTCAGCGGCCCGATGCCCGTAATGGACCTGATAGTCAGCGGCGCATTGCCGGTATTGCTGATCGTAAACGTGGCCGTGACGGTCTGTTCGATGTCCACCTGGTTGAACGCCAGGCTGCCCGCCAGCACCATCACGCGCGTGACCGACGGTCCCGGCGACGGCGCCGTTGGAGACCCGCCGGTACAGGCAGCCAGCACCAGCGGCATAGCCAACGCCGCGGCGAGCATCGCGTACCTGGCCGTTGGCACGTTGGGGCGTGGCATCATGCCTTGCCTTAGGCAAAGCTCGCGCCATATTGGAACTCGGTGTCCGGCTGCGTTTGCCAGGTTGGACGACGCAAAGACCCGGCCCGGCGACCGAAGTCGCTAGATCGTCGACCTTTTGACGGCCCCCAAGGGAACCTCTCGATACATCCAGACCGTCGGCTGAACGGCCCTGACGTGGCCGATCTCGGGGTCTATCCCCTTCCAGACTTCACGCAGTGGGACCCACGCGACCGTGCCGGGTGGCTTGGCCTTCAGGGCCGGCAGCACGCTGCCGCGCAACCCTGAAATGGCGAGCGCGACCGGCGCGGCCGACTTGAAGGCCATGACGATGTCGTTACGCATGTAGGTCAAGACGACGCGCGTCACCCACGACGAGATGCCCTGCCGTTCGAGTTCAACGGCGAGCCGCATGATGGCCAAATCCAAAACGCCGAACAGCCGCGTCTGTCCGCGCTGCCGCTGTTGCAGCTCGGTTCCGAGCTGGCATTGAACGAGCAAGTGACGCACTCGACGCGCCGTGCACTTGCGTCCGGTGAGCTTGCTGATCGCGCGCGCGGCCTCGACCGCGGTGAGAAGTTTAGGTCCGGCCATGATCGAAGGGATTGCTTACGCCTGCATATCCTTTTACGAATGACAAACTTTTGTCAATCGAAAACAGGCGTGAAATGTCGACGTGGGTTTTTGCGCGAATCGCGCGCGACGACACCACGGCGGCGTACGGCGGGAGCGCGAAGCCACGACGGAGCGGCGGAAAAGGAATCGGTTGCCGTGACGAAAACTTGCGGGGGAACGGCCGCGATTGTGATCGGAGGGTGACGGCGCCAAAGAAGCGCGGCAGCCCAGTATTCAATATTCTGGACTGCCGCGGCGTCGTGTTTTAGAAGTCGACGAGGCGTGTGTACTTGACGACGAACGAGCGGCCGAGGGTCTCGGCGACGGTGGAACTGAGCAGGTCGCGGCGATCGTTGAACACGACGAACAGGCCGGTGCCACTGCGGTTCAACATCGCCAGGCGGACGTTCGAGGAGAACTGACCGGTCTGGCCGTTGTACTGCAACAGCGCCGAAATGCTGGTCAGGGTCGTGAACGAGTAGTTGGCCTTGATCGGCACCAGGTTGTTGACGAACGAGCCGTACGGCAGGTCGACATCCTGCCGGGTCCAGCCGAGGCTGGCGGTCGCCTTCGGCGAAATCCGGTAGTCGCTGGTGAGCTCGAAGCTCTTGAAGTCGCCGTCGTAGTAGCTGCCCACCCGGACCCGGGCCGTCCCGGTCACGCGGGCACTGGGGTTGTGCTGGAACTCGAAGAAGTGCTGCAGCCACGAGTACTGGCCGGCCGGGATCACGACGCGATTGCCGTCCCGGTTATAGACCTGGAAGGGCGTCAGCGGGTTGTCCTTGGTCAGGTCCACCGCCCACCCGAACCGGCCGCCCTGGCGCGGCTGAATCTCGAACGGGTGGATGTGCATGCCCTGGCTCTGCAGGTTGCCGTCAAAGTCGTAGTACGAGTTGTACGAGTAGTGCGGGGCGAAACGCCGAATCCAAGGGATGTTCTTGGGCTGCGGCTGGTAGAACACCCGCAGCTCGGGCCGCCGGTAACCGCGACGCGGCAGGAAGCCGACTTCCGGGTTGAAGGTCTCGCCCACCTGCGAATAGCCGCCCGAGACCTGCCACAGGTTGTTGGTGAAGTTGTAGAACGCCCGGCCGGCGTAATCGCTGCCGAGGCTGGCCGCGGCGCCGCCTGAATCGGTGCGCGCCAGGAAACCCGACAGGCGCTGGCTGGACGACAACTGGATGTTGGCATCGATGCCGTAGGCCCGATTGGTGTCGTCCGAGGGGGCGAAGCTGCCGGTGCCCTGCCGATTCACGAAGATCGCGCCATAGCTGGAGCGGCCCACCTCGCGCTGCACGCGCAGCACGCTGAAGTTATTGGCCTGCCCCACCACCTGTGTGCCGGCCGCATTCTCGGCCTCGTCGGTCTGGATGTTCAGGACGCCGACGTTCCAGCCGCCAATTTTGCCGCTCAGGCGCGCGCCGCCGATGATGTCGAGCGGAACGCCCCCGCCCGACAAGCCAATGCGGCGTGAAAAGAACAGGTCGATGTTCTGCGGGTTGCCGAACTGGAAGGTCGATGCATTTTCGAGAAAGAATGGGCGCTTCTCTGGAAAGAACAGGTCGAACCGGGTCAGGTTGACCTGCTCTTCATCGGCCTCCACCTGCGCGAAGTCGGTGTTAATCGTGGCATCGAATGTTAGGTTGGGACGAATACCCCACTTGAAGTCGAGCCCGACATCGCCCTTCTTGTCCACCTTGTCGCCGGTGGTGCGCGTGAAGTCCTTGTTGACGGATCCCAGGGCATACGGAATCAGCTTGATATCCCGGCGCGGCGGCAGGTCCAGGCCCGACATCTTCGCGGCCAGCGACACCCGGTAGATGTCAAACCCGCGCGGAATCGGCGCCAGGTAGACCTGCTCGTTCTTGTGACGGATGTTCCGGAGCACGTTGAAACCCCAGGTCTGGTTGGTCCCGGTCTGGTAACGCAGGGTCTTGAGCGGGATGGCCATTTCGGTCTCCCACCCACGGTCGGTAATCTGCGAACGCACCGTCCAGTCGCCATCCCAATTGGGGTTGAAGGCGCTGATGCCGCCGCGCTGGGTGCCGGCCCCGCCGCCGCCACCGAACGACACGCCGCTGCTCTGCCCTTCGCGCGCCACCTGGCCGTCGTACTCGATACCGAGCGGATTGGTGCCAAACACGAACGCGTTCTGGCTGTCGTTGAAGGTGTCGAGCGCGATCACGATCGAGTCGGTCTCGCTCAGCGACGCATCGCGCCGCGCCTGCGACACGATGATCTTCGACGGGTCGCTGTCGAACGCGATCACGCTGATGTAGAGGTTCCCCTTACCGACGAGCACCCTGACTTCGGTCTTCTCGCTGGCCGGGGCGCCCTCGATCGGGTCCTGTTGCGTGAAATTGCCGTACGGTTGTACGGTCTGCCACACGGCGTCGTTCACCCGGCCGTCGAGCACCGGGGCCTCGGCCGAATCCGCGAGCTTGCCGACCGTGAAGGTCGGCGGCGCAGGCTGCTGGGCGAAGGCGATGTGGGGAAGAAGGCTGATGGAGAGGGCGAGGGCGAACCGGCCGGATTGGATGCAACAGCGGTGAAGTCTACACATGGTCCTGTTCGTTCTTTGCTTGTTCTTTACAAGTAATTTGGATGGATGAGATGCGTCGCAGTGTATGCCAGAGCTTCGGCCCTGACAATGGGGTGAACATGGTGAAGGCCGTACCCTTACGCGTGGCGGTTGTCTTCTGTTGTCTCCTGTGCGCCACGCCGACGGCTGCTCAAGCACCGCCGGCTGTGTCTACGGAACAACGCGCCTTGTTGCAGGCCGTGATCCAGGCGGTCGATGCCGCTGCCGCCCAGGCGCCGATTCGCGACGATGCCTGGCCCACCCATATCCTGCGCGCCTCAGACGGATCCCACTACGTCGCCTTCTCGGTGGTGCCGCCCGCCGGCATGTCGCTCCCCTCGGGACCTGCCCTGCTCTACATCCGCCTGGCCACCACCACGACCAGCGGCGCGACCACCGTGACCGAGCGCTCCGCCATCCGCGACTGGCTCGCCGGGCGCCGCGTCGATCCACGCCTGCTGCCGGGACGAGGCATCGCGCTTGGCGACATGCCGCAAATGGGCGCCACCGCGAATCTGGCGAGACGCAATCCCGGAGATCCAGGCCTGAACGACCTTCAGTACATGGCGCTCGAGCGGCAGCGCGCACGCGAGCGCCAAGCCGAGGCCGACAAGCAGCGCCGGGCCGAACTCGAAAGCCGGACGGCCGGCCTCCGCGAGATGCTGCCATTCGAGGATTTCGACCTGGGAGCCACATCGATCGCCAGCGACGGCACACGGCAAATCAGCCGTGCGCTGACGGCTGGTCCTGGCACCTACGATCTGTTCGTCGGGTGGGCCGATCCGTCGGCCGCGACGCCGGCGTCGACCATCCAGGTGATGCGGCGGACCCTGCATCTTCCACCGGCAACGTCATCCACCCTGGCGATCAGCAGCGTCATCGTCGCCGACACCGTGCAAGCGCGTGCCACGCCGTATCCTCCGGCGCAGCAATCTTCCAACCCGTACACGATCGGTCCGACCGAGATCATTCCCGCGCGCGACGCCGCGTTCACGCGCGACGAACAACTGGCCGTGGCGTTCCAGGTGATCAATGCGCTCCCGTCTGGCACTGGCAAACCCGACGTCGGCGTCGACTTCCAGATCGTCCGGGTCGACGGCGACCGCGAGGCGCCGGTGGCCAGCCTCACGCCGCAGTCATACAGCGAAGCCTCCATGCCGCCCGATTTCGACCTGCGACTCGGGCACCCGCTGTTTGTGGCGATGGCCGTGCCGCTGGCCACGCTGGCACGCGGCGACTACCGGCTGAAGATCGCCGTGAACGACCGCCTCGCCGGCGCCACGCGCACCGCAGAAACCCCCTTCACGGTCAGCGGCACACCGCTGTCGCTGCTGGACGAAGCGCCGTCGCTCGGCCGGCCATTTCGCCGCGAAGACGCCATCGAGGGCGCCAGGCTCACCGCGATCGTCCAGGGACTGACCCCGGAGGCGCCGTCGCCGGCGCTCCGAAAGGCCCTCGACCTGGCCGCAGAAAGAAAGTTCGTGGACCTGCTTGCCGAAGAGCCCGTGCCGCAACGCGAACAGGCCTCGCGAACCGCGCTCATGGGTCTGGCCCTCTACGCCATCGGCGACGCCTCGGCCTTGACGCGATTCCAGCGCGCCTACGCGCTGGGAGCCCCGGGGGGGCCGGTACAGTTCCTCACGGGCGCCATCCGCGCCACCCAGAACCGCGATCCCGATGCCATTGCCGCCTGGCAGTCGGCGCTTGATGAAGGGTTCTCCTCGGCCGCGCCATTCCTGGCCGATGCCTACCTGCGCCGCGGTGACGGGGCGCGGGCCTCGGCGCTGGTCGCCAGGGAAACGGCCGGCCGCTCATCGGACCCGGCGTGGACGCGAACCCTTGCCGCCACGCACCTGGCCATGGGCCGTCACCAGGATGCGCTGGCCGTCCTCGATGCGCGTGTCTCGCAGGCGCCCGACGATGCCGACGCCCGGTGGCTGCAAGTGCACGCGCTTTACGGGCGCGTCGTGAAGGACGGCAACGGCGACCGCGACCGATTCAGGACGGCCGCACAGGCCTACATCGCCTCGGGCGGTGCGAACGCCACCCTCGCAGCCGAGTGGCTGCGTGTTCTCGAACGCTCGTTCTTCTGAATTCGTTCTTCGTTCTTCGTTCTTCGTTCTTCGTTATTCCTGTTTCAGCTTGAGCGGCGGTGGCGCCGGGGGCTTGCCTTCCGTCTTGAGCGAGTACGCCTTGCGTGAGGCCACCGACACGTTGGGACGATCGACCTTCACCTCGAGCGTCCGCGTGCGCTTGGTGGGATCGGGATTGGTCGAGTAGAACCCCAGCACGTAGTAGTCACTGGTCTCCGCATCAATGCGGCGCAGGTCGGTCGCGAAGTCGTTGGTGTTGACGACCGCGAACCCGCCGGTCTCTTCCGCCATGTACCGCAGCGTGCTGGTGGTCTTCTGGATGTAGGTGCGCCACTCGCTCTGGTCCAGGTAGGTGCCGGCGTCGACGATCCCGGCCAGGCCGCGCGGATCGATCGTGTAGAGCGTGGCGTTGGCGCGGTTGGCCGACAGCGTCAACTCGCGCATCAACTGGTGCAAATCGCTGTCAGCGGTGACGCCCCCCAGCTTGAAGTACGGGTTGTCCTCGTTAATCAGGTAGCGCGTCGGGTCCGAGAAGCGCCCGCCCTGGATGCGATCGCGGCTGTTGCGGCCCTCGGCGAACGGGTCGAAGTCGTAGCCGGTGCTGATGTAGACCACCGCCTTGCGCTTGTTGTTCACCTGCTCGAGCTCGTTGAGCATGTTGTAGGCGGTGTAGAACGCCATGCGCGCGCGCTGCCGCACGTCGGCGGGGCCTTGCGAGGTTTCAAGCGACTTGAAGATCTCGGACGGGATCAGGCCGGAGCCACGAATCTTGCTGATCGCTTCCATCATCAGCTTCTTGTCGTAGGTCGGCCCGATGGCGATGAACGACGGTCCGCTCGAGACGATCATCACCATGTCGCCGTCGTGAATCAGGTTGTCGCCAATGGTCTGCAGCAACTTGCGCACGTGCGGCGTCATCTCGGGTTCGAAATGGAGATCGTCGATGAAGATGAGGATGGCGCGGCCGGCGGTGTCGTCCACGCGCGGCCGGGTCGATCGCGGCAGCACAATGCCCTCGGGCGCCGCCCGCTCGACCGGCGGCGGGGCCAGCAGGTTGTAGGTGCGGCCGCCATGGACCATGGAGAACGAGGCAATGGCTTGCGGCTGACCATCTTCGATCACCGTGAAATTCTCACGGGTGAGGTCATTGACGAACCGGCCCTTCTCGTCGCGGGGAATAACATCGGTGCTGACCAGCGTCACGCCCGCCCTAAACGTCGGCTGGGCCGCCGGTTGCTGCGCGAGCAATGTAGTGTCCGGCTTGAGCCGGACCACGTCGACACCCGCCACCACCGCGGCTACCACGGCCGCCGCCAATGTAAAGCTGAACCTCATCCCGACAGTATAATGGCGGCCATGCATCCTACCCGCCGACAGGTTTTAGGCACCCTCGCCGCCGCCAGCGCGGCCACACTGGTCGACCCTGGAAAGGTGCTCGCCAGGCTCGCGGCCGACGTGCCGTGCACCGCCTCGGCCCCGGCCGGCGAACTGCTCGGGACACTGCCCTTGTTCCGGAACAAGCCCCAGGTCCAGGCCTTCGGCGTGAAGTACGGCGGCCCGGGTCTGGATGCCCGCATGGTCACCGACCTGTCCATTCTCGAGCCCGGCAAGCTGATCACGCCGAACGAGCTGGCCTACATCCGTACCGAAATTCCGGTCGCCGCGGCCAACCACCAGGGGCCCTGGACCATTGAAACCAGCGGCCTGCTGGCGAAGGACGGCCGGCTCAACCTCGATGCGATTGCCAAGCCGTCCAAGAGCTACGGCGCTCACCTGTTCGAATGTTCGGGTAACGCCAACCCCTCGAACTTCGGTTTGATGAGCGTGGCCGAGTGGGACGGCATTCCCCTGGCCAGCATCGTGGCGGGCCTGAAACCTACCAAAGAGGCAACCGGGGTCCTTGTCAGCGGCTTCGATCACATCGGCCAGGTGTCGCAGCGCTCAATCGTCGGCGCCAGCTGGGTGTTCCCACTCGCTACGCTCGATCAGCTCGGCGCGTTCCTCGCCGTCCGCATGAACGGTGAACCCGTGCCGGCCGATCACGGCAAGCCCGTTCGCCTCGTTGTTCCCGGTTGGTACGGCTGCACGTGGATCAAGTGGGTGAACGAAATTCGACTGGTCGGTCCCGATGAACCCGCGACGACGCAGATGGTGGAGTTCGCGAACCGGACGCACCAGGCCGAACCCTTCAAGCTGGCGAAGGACTACACGCCGGCCGACATCCAGACCGCCGCGACGCCCGTACGCATCGAGAAGCGCCGCACGGCCAGCGGCCTCGAATACCGCATCGTCGGCATCGTCTGGGGCGGCACCAAGGCCGTGGATCGCCTGGCGGTCCGGATCACGCCGGCAGCAGCCTCGCCGCAGCCATTCGACAGCAAGAGCGGTGAGTTTGCCCCGTTCGCGGTCTGCCCCACGCCCAAGACGCACGCCACCTGGAACCTGTGGGAGTATCGCTGGAAGCCGACCCAGCCAGGCACGTTCGACATCGCCTTGAAAGTGCCGGATGCATCCGTGCCGCAGCGCCGGCTCGAGACCGGCTACTACATGCGGCAGGTAAGAATCGAAGAAGTCTAGAAGCGTAGAGGCGGGTCTTTAGACCCGCCTACTTCACCGCTTCGCGCGCTTCGGCGATCTCGGGCAGGCCGGGATCCGCCAGGCGCCAATTCGCAAGAAACCGCTTGTAGGTCGCGCGCGCCGACGCCGCGTTGCCGGCGTTGCGATACGCGCGGGCCAGGCCCAGCACCGCGCGGCTGCGATTGGGCGTCCGCGCCAGCGTACGGTCGAACCACACGACGGCTTCTTTCGATCGGCCCACCTGCAGCAGCAACTCGCCGTACAGTTCATCGGCGCCCTTCACGGGAAACGGACGGCCGATCGGCTTGGGCATCCGCGCCTGCAGCGCTGTGGCGCGGTCCATCATGGCGAAGGCTTCGGCGTGGAGGCCGCGGGCAAACAGGTCAAGCGCTTCCATTTCGCGCAGCATCACTTCAGCCTGCTCGCGCAACCCGGCCGGTTGCGACGGCGCCGCGGCGTTGCGCAACTGTTCGATGGTCGATTGCACGCGCGGCGCGTCAGCCAGGTTGACGGCGCTCAGGCCAATGGCAAACAGCTCCTCGATGTTGTCAAAGGTCGACTGCCCTTTCATCTCGCTCCAGCGCTCGCTTTCGACGATGTAGCGGGCGCGCATGGAGCCACGGTCGTTGCGCAGCGCGGCAACACCACTGCCCCGCCCAATCTCACTCTGTTCGCCATACCCATGTCCGCCAGCGTGCTGAGGCGAAGCCGAGGCACGCTGTCCCGCCGGAGCCTTGGCGAAGGCGGACATCGCCTGATCCACGAACGCGATCGCTTCCTTCGTCTTCGAGAAGCGCCCCTGCTGCGTCCACTCGTACTGCAGCCAACCCAGGCTGTGATAGTCGCGGCTGGTGATCGGGAGCCCGCGGCGCTTCGCCCACGCAATCGAGGCGTTCCACGACGCCTCGTCCGACACCGCAGCCTCGTCCCACAATCCCGCCTGCAGAAACGAATGCGCGGGCATGTGCAGCGCGTGGCTCGCGGCCGGCGCGATCTTCGCGTAGGCGCGGGCAGCCGGCAGTCCTCGCGCGGCCAGCGTCGGGTGGTCGTAGGCATGCAGGAGGTAGTGGGCGGCGCCAGGATGGTTCGGGCTGCGCTTGAACACCGTTTCCGCGAGGGCCCCCGCCTGCCGCCGTAGCGGCACCGATGCATCGCCCAGCGGCAACGTGGCGAGCAGCGCCAGCGCATAGAACGTCTGCGCCTCGTCATCCGCGGGATTCTCGGCTGCGACCTTCGCCATGGCCTGGGCGTGAGCAGCGGCCCGGGCCGGCTTCGCGCCGGGTCCAAACAACGCCTCGACCGCGCGCATGAAACCCTGTTCCCGGGGTGTCTTCGCCTTCGCGATCCGCGCTTCCGGCGTCGGCCCCAGCTTGGCCAGCGCTGCACGCCCCTGCGGGACCTCTTCGAACATCCACAGCGGCTGGCTGAAGCTCATGGCCTCGCCCCAATAGGCCATGGCGAACGATGGATCGGCCTTCTGCGCCGCGCGGAACGCATCGATGGCGTCTTCGTAGCCAAAGCTATGCAGCCACGCAACACCGCGCAGAAAGTCGGCTTGAGCCGCAGGGGAACCGGAGTTTGGGAATCTGAGAGTGCCGAGTGGCTGGCCAAACACCGCGACCACGGCGATGGCAACGACCATCGCGACTGTCGCAAGCCAACGCTGCATACGGATGGAATTGGGTTGGATGGTTAGCCGAGCCGGACGATCGCGGCGAAAATCGCCGTCATCATCGCCATGACCCCAACGTTCCAGGTGATCAAACGAACCCTAAGCTGTGCGATGTCGGCCTTGGTCGCCAGTTCGTTGCGCATGGGTTGTCCTCTCGAAAATTATAGCGGATTTCTCGCGGCCGGCTTTGAGCCCCCCCTCAGGCGGCACAAAAAAAAGGGCGCTCCCGAAGGAGCGCCCTTTCCTTACGCTGCGGAGCAGCGCCTTACCGAGTGGCGGAGCCGCGAGGCCCCACCCACCTTCGCCCTTTGGGCTACGGCGGGCAGGCCTTGTGGCCCTCTCTTAGAACGAGAGGCGGAACGTGAGCTGCGTCAGGCGCATGAAGCCCGACTGCGTGCGGATCTGGCCGAAGGCTGCGGCGCCGACGGCGGCGTTCGGACCGGTGACCTTGACGGTGTTGGTCAGGTTCAACACTTCGAGCTTCAGCTCACCGCGCATGCTGCCCTTCAGGTTGACTTCCTTCGCCGCCGAGAAGTCCCAGTTGTTGCGGTGGGGTGTCCGGACGCTGCCGTCAGTTCGCGGCAGGGTGCCCAGGGTGTAGATCGGCGCCTGCACGTAGGCCGCCGAGTTCAGCCACACGCCGGAGCCGCACTCGCCGGTGACGCAGCCGGGGCCCGCGGGCGGCGCAATGCGCTCGTAGCGGGTGCCCGAGGTGGCACCGTCACCCGAACCAGGATTCGCGCGCTGCATGCGCGTGAAGATGTTCGTGGTGTTGGAGTTGTTGCGAATCTGCGTCGGGAATCCGCTCTCGATGCCGATGATCGACGAGATCGTCCAGTTGCCAAGGATGGCGGCGCCCACGCCGCTCTGCAGCCAGCGCTTGCCCTCGCCGAACGGCAGTTCGACGATCGGCGCGATGTTGATCTTGTGCGGCACATCCAGCAGGCCGATCGAGTACTCGGCATCCAGGTTGTAAGCGTCCTGCATTTCAGTGGAGGCGCTCGAGAAGAAGTTCGACTCGGCGAACTGGTTGTCGTTCAACCGGCTGTAGGTGTAGTTGATGCGACCGCCCCAGCCGTTGCTGATCCGCTTCTCGAACTTGAACACGGCGGCGTGGTACTGGCTCTTGCCGAGCGTCGCCTGGCGCATCAGGACGTCATTGAACTGGGGGAACGGACGCAGCAGTTCGCGGCGCTGAATCGTCGGGCTCGTCACGCTCTTGCCCTGGCCGGCCGGCAGCCCGAAGAACGGGTTGGGGACCTGCTCGAGCAACGCCGGACCGAGCGAGAGGTACTGCGTCGGCACCTGGTTGATGTTGATGATGCCGTCGTTCGAACCGCCGAGGCCCAGGTCGCGGCCGGTCGCACCGACATACTCGAAGCCGACGGCGATGTTGCCGGGCAGCTCGCGAGCGATGTCGATCGAGTACTGGTGAATCTGCGGCGCGGTCTTGTCCTGGTCGATGAACTCAATGGCGCTGCCGACACCGGTCAGGGCGCCCTGCGTGTTGCCGACCGGCTGCAATATACCGTTCGGGAACGGGTTGGTCAGCGAGACGTTCGGCATGAGCTGGTTCTGCGGCGACTGCGTCACCTGCGTGTAGCCGATGTTGCCGTAATTCTGCGGGCCAACCGCCTGGTAGTTCCAGGGGGCCCAGTAGATGCCGTAGCCGGCGCGAACGACCGTCTTCGGGCTGAACGAGTAGACCATGCCGACGCGCGGCGAGATCTTCACACTCGGGGGGTTGCCCTGGTACTCGTTTGCTCCGTTCTGGCCGGCGTAGACCAGGCCGCCGCGAACCGGCTGGCCGTTGATGTTCAGCGCGCCGAGGGCGCCGCCGGGGTTCAGCGTGCGGTCGAAGGCGACGGTGAAGCCGTTGTTCTCTTCACGCAGGCCGGTTTCGTGCTCGAGACGGATGCCGTAGTTCAGCGTGAACTTCGGACCAACGCGCCAGTCGTCCTGCACGTAGGCGCCGTAGTAGTTAGTGTAGGCCACAAACGGGCTCGACATCGTGACGGTGCTCGCGTTGGTCGTCAGCGCCGCGGGATAGCCCAGCACCATCGACGCAACCGCGTTGCCCGAAGTGGTGTTCAGCGACGTCGGGTTCGACGAGGTGAAGAAGCGGTCGAACGAGAACAGGCCGGCGCCACCCGTGAACGACTGGGTGTCGACGCTGATATTACGGTAGTCGACGCCCATCTTGATGGTGTGGCTGCCGAGCAGCTTCGACATGGTGGCATTGGCCGCCCACGAATTCCAGAACAGCACGTTCGGGTCGATGGCGCCAAAGATGTAGTAGTCAGTGAGCGTGTTCACGCGCGGGAACTTCTTGACCTGCAGCGCATTAGTGAACGACGGGTCGAAACCGAGCGTGGCCGGGTCGAACTCGACCGACAGCGTGTTCTGGTCCTGGAACTTGGTCCAGCCCGCACGCATGGTGAACACCGTGTTGTTGCCCGGGAGCCAGGTGTTGTTCAGGGCCAGCACGTGCACGCGGCGCTTCAGGATGTAGTCGGCCCGGTCGGCAAACGCGTTGGGTTCGCCCTGCGGAATGACCTGGTTGGCGCACGGTTCGTTGGTCAGGTTGTAGAGGTAGAAACCGTTCAGCGAGACCTTGTCCGAGAAGCGGTGGTCAACCTTGCCGGTATACATGACGGCGCGGTCGTTGATTTCGGCGATGCTGGCGTGGTTGGGCGAACCGTTGCTGATGTCGCTCGACGGGTTCGGCAGGTAGCTCAGCATCTTCACGCCGACCGGGTTGAGGCGGTTGGCTGGAATAACGTTGCCGGGAAACGGCGTACGGCCGTTGCCATTCGCGTCGCCGGTCAGGGGATCATAGATCTGGACCAACTGGCCGGCAGCATTGAAGGTCTGCGAAAAATCGCCGGCCTTCTCGCGGGCGGTCGGCAGCCGGACATCGGCATTGCGCGTGGTGTTCGAGCCGTACCCTTCGACCGAGAACCAGAAGAACGTGCGGTTCCTGACGACCGGGCCGCCGAAGCCGCTGCCGCCCTGGTGGAAGTAGGTCTCTGGCAGCGGCACGCCCTGCAGCTCAGCGAAGAAGTTGTTGGTGGCGCCCCAGCGCGGACGGGCCTGGTAGAAGCCGCTGCCGCTGAAGGTGTTGCCGCCCGACTTGGTCGCGACGTTGAACGTGCCGCCACCGGTGCGGCCCGTCTCGGCGTCGTACTGGTGCACCTGCACGTTGACGCCTTCAATCGCTTCGATGTTCGGGTTGGCGGTCGCGCGGTTGCGCAGGTCGGTGACCGGCACGCCGTCGACGAGGTAGTTGTTGGCGCGGCGCGCACCGCCGCCGAGCGACAGCAGCGAGGCGTTGGTCTGGTCCTGCTGGCGGTTGAACTGCGCGTCGCCCGAGGCCACCACGGTGGGCACGGTCACGGCGAAGAGGAATGCCGAACGGCCCGCGCTTGGCAGCGCTTCGAGCTGGCGCGAGTCGATCACGCTGCCCGTCGACGCGTTCGAGGTGTCGATCAGCGGCGCTTCACCGGTGACGGTGATCGTCTCCTGCAGCTGGCCGACATCGAGCCTGATGTCCATGGTCACGAACTGCTGCGTGGCCACCCGGACGCCCTTGTTCTCGAAGGTCTTGAAGCCGGTCAGCTCCGCCTTCACGGTGTAGGTGCCCGGAGGCACGGCCGAGAAGTTGTAAGCGCCCTGCTCGTTGGAAACAGCGTCGCGCGCCGCGCCGTTGCTTTCATTGGTGAGCGTCACCGTGACACCCGGGACGATGCCGCCCGAGTCGCTCACGACACCACGCACACCGCCCGTGAACGTCTGCGCCCACGCCGTGCTCGAGACCATTGCGACCATCAGCAGCGCCGACAGGCACCACCGTGACAAGGAATTCCTCATACTTGCTTTCCTCCAAATCGAAGAAGTCTGGCGCCAGCCGCACCCGGCGTTACAGACACAACGCAGCCGCAGAGATCAAGCCAATTTCAACGAACGAGCTTCTTCTGACGGTTTTCTAACAAAGATGCGGGAGTGTAGGTCACCAAGCGCAATGTTTGCAAGCGTTGTACGCATGGGACGGCTGTGGCCCATTACAATTTTTTGGATCAGCCAAGGTCAGTCACCGCGCCGGTGCTGGCCGTCGACACCTGACGGGCATATTTGGAGAGGACCCCGCGGGTGTAGCGAGGCTTTCGCGGTCGCCACGCCTTGCGGCGGGCGCGCCACTCGCGGCCGCTGATCGCGACGCTCAACTGCCGCGAGCGGGCATCAATGGTGATGGTGTCGCCATTCTTGACGAGTGCCAGGGGGCCGCCCACGAAGGCCTCGGGCGTGATGTGCCCGACGACAAAGCCATGGGTGCCGCCGCTGAACCGGCCGTCGGTGATGAGCGCGACCTCGGCGCCGAGGCCCCGCCCCATGATGGCGCTGGTCGGCGACAGCATCTCCGGCATGCCGGGCCCGCCCTGCGGGCCTTCATAGCGAATCACGATCACGTCGCCCTTCTTGATCCTGCCGGTGAGAATCGCGGCCAGGGCGGCCTCTTCGCGGTCGTAGACGCGCGCCCGCCCGCTGAAGCGCTCGCCTTCCTTGCCGCTGATCTTGGCCACCGCGCCGTCGGGGGCGAGGTTGCCACGCAGCACCACCAGGTGGCTGTCTTTCTTGATGGGATCGGCAACCGCCCGCACGACCTCCTGGCCCGCCGGGTAATCGGCGGTGTCGCGCAGGTTCTCGGCCAGCGTCCGGCCGGTCACCGTCATGGCGTCGCCATGCAGCAATCCCGCGTCCAGCAGCCTCTTCAGGAGTGGCGTCAGCCCGCCGATCTTGACGAGTTCCGCCATCACGAACTTGCCGCTCGGCTTGAGGTCGGCCAGCACCGGCACCTTCCTGCCGATCCTCGTGAAGTCGTCCAGCGACAGCTTCACCTCGCAGGCGTGGGCAATCGCGAGCAGGTGCAGCACCGCGTTGGTCGAGCCGCCCAGGGCGACCACGGTGGTAATGGCGTTCTCGAACGCCTTGCGGGTGAGGATGTCGCGCGGCCGCAGGTTGTCCTGGACCAGCCGCACCACCGCCGCCCCCGCGCTCACGCAGTCGCGCTTCTTGTCGTCCGAGATCGCCGCCTGCGCCGAGCTGTTGGGCAGGCTCAAGCCAAGCGCCTCGATCGCCGACGCCATGGTGTTGGCCGTGTACATGCCGCCGCACGAGCCGGCCCCGGGACACGCGTGCTGCTCCAGGTCCGCCAGCGCCGCGTCCGAGAGCTTCCCCGCCGCATGTTGCCCCACCGCCTCGAACACCGAGACGATGTCGACGGGACGGTTCTGGAAGATGCCGGGCATGATGGTGCCGCCGTAGACGAAGACCGAGGGGCGGTTCAGCCGCGCCATCGCGATCACGCAGGCCGGCATGTTCTTGTCGCAGCCGCCAATCGCCACCAGGCCGTCGAGGCCCTCGGCCGCCATCACCGTTTCAATCGAGTCGGCAATCACCTCGCGCGAGACCAGGGAGTACTTCATGCCCTCGGTGCCCATCGAGATGCCGTCGGACACGGTGATGGTGTTGAAGATCGAGGCTTTGCCGCCGGCGCCGTTCACGCCGTCGGCGGCGTGGCGCGCCAGCACGTCGATGTGCACGTTGCACGGCGTCACCTGGCTCCAGGTCGAGCAGACACCGACCTGCGACTTCTGAAAGTCGGCGCGCGTAAAGCCAACGGCGTGCAGCATCGCGCGCCCGGGTGCTCGTTCAGGACCATCCAGGACAAGAGAAGAATAAGGACGCTTTGAAGGTGCCATAAGTGCCAAGGGTGCCAGGGGTGCCAAAGGTGCCAGAGGTGCCAAAAGGGGGCATTGTGCCACGGTGCTTCCGCAGAAGCACGTTGGCACCCCTGGCACTTATGGCACCCTTGGCACTGATGAATAGTGTTCGCCTCGATGTGTGGCTCGACGTCGCGTGCGTGTTCAAGACGCGCTCGGAGGCGCAGAAGGCCTGCAAGCTGGGCAAGGTCAGCGTCAACGGACAGATCGCCAAGCCGCATCGCGAGGTCAAGGCCGGCGACCAGTTGATCGTCCAGCGGCCGATGGGCCGCAAGCAGTTGCTGACCGTACTGGGCGTGGCCGACCGCAGCGTGTCGCGGGCCGAAGCTCGGCTGTTGTACGACGACACCTCTCCCAAGCCGACACCCGAGGAAGTGGAACTGCGGCGACTCGAGCGCATTTACCGGGCGGCGGCCACCCCCCCGACCCGGCCCGACCGCGACCAGCGACGAACCCTGCGCCGATTGAAGCGGGGAGAGTAAGATTCTCCCGTGCCCTTACGCTTTATCGTCTTGCTCCTGGCCGGCGCGGTGTTCTTCTTCCTGCCGCTCTCGGTCGACTTTCTGACCGACTGGATGTGGTTTGGCGAGGTCGGTTACCAGGAGATCTACTCCACCGAGATCACGGTCCGCGCGGCGCTTGGTGTCGGCGCCTTCGTCGCCGCCGTGGCCTGGCTGATGGCGCACCTGCGCGCGGCGCTGGCCTCGATCTCGCCGGCGCCCGTCGCGTTCACGACGCGCGAAGGCTTCACCGTGGCGCTGCCGACCCGCGACCAGCTCCGCCCGCTCGTGAGCATGGTCGTGGTGGTCGCGTCCTTCCTGTTCGCGTCGTTTACGTCGAGCCAATGGATGACGGTGCTCAACTGGTGGCACCAGACGCCGTTCGGCAAGAGCGACCCGGTGCTCGGACACGATGCCAGCCTCTACATCTTCACCCTGCCGGCGCTCGAACTGGCGCGCGGCCTGGTGATGGCGCTGATCGTGTTGGCCGCGGCTGGCTCGGCCGCCTTGTACGTGGCGGCGGGCCAGATGGCGCTGACGCCTTTCGGCGTCCGGATTGATGACCGGGCGCGCCGGCACCTGACCTGGCTGGCGGCCGCCTTCTTCGTGGTCCTCGCGTTCGGTGCGTGGCTCAGCCGCCTGAACGAAATCATCACGACCTCGGGCATCATCCAGGGCGCCGCCTACGCCGACGTCCATGCCCGCATGCCGGCAGCGCTGGTCGTCATGGGCGCGGCGGTGATCGCGGCCGGCCTGGCCGCGGCCGCCGCCATGGGCACCTCGAACCGCCTGCTGATCGCCGGCGCCGCGCTCTACGGGGTCGCCCTGCTCGGTGGCGAAGGCTACGCCTCGATGCTGCAGCGCTTCGCGGTGACGCCGAACGAACAGGTCCGCGAGACCCCCTTCATCGAATACAACATCGCCGCCACTCGCGAGGCCTTCGCGCTCGACCAGGTCGAGGAGCGCGAGCTGCCCGGCGAGGGCACGCTGACGCGCGCCGACCTCGAGGCCAACCGCGGCACGCTCGACAACGTGCGGCTCTGGGACCACCAGCCCCTGCTCGAGACCTTCGGCCAGATCCAGGAGATCCGGACCTACTACGACTTCGTCTCGGTCGACAACGACCGCTACATGATCAACGGCAAGAACCGGCAGGTCATGCTGTCGGTGCGCGAACTCAACCCGGCGGCGCTGCCCAACCGCACGTGGATCAACGAGCGGCTGGTCTTCACGCACGGTCACGGCCTGACGCTGGGCCCGGTCAACGAAGTCACCAACGAGGGCCTGCCGGTGCTGTTCGTTCGCGACCTGCCACCGGTCACGACCGTCGACATCGACATCACCGAGCCGAGCATTTACTACGGCGAGCTCTCGGGCGACTACATCATCGTTCGCACCGGGGCCCAGGAGTTCCACTACCCGAAGGGCGAAGACAACGTCTACAACCAGTACGCCGGCACCGGCGGCATCGCGATCGACTCGCTGTGGCGGAAGATGCTGTTCGCGGCGCGGTTCCGGTCATACCAGATCCTGCTGAGCGACGACATCACGGCCGAAAGCCGCCTGATGTTCGATCGGCAGATTCGCCGGCGGGTCGCGAAGATCGCGCCGTTCCTGGTGTTCGACGATGACCCGTATCCGGTGGTGAGCGACGGCCGCATCTTCTGGATCCAGGATGCCTACACCGTCAGCAATCGATACCCGTACGCCACTGCGGCCGGCGGCGTCAATTACATCCGCAACTCGGTCAAGGTCGTGGTCGATGCCTATCAGGGCACGGTGCAGTTTTACCTGTCCGAACCCAACGACCCGATTGTCCAGACCGTCGCGAAGATCTTCCCGACCTTGCTGCGACCTCTCAGCGAGATGCCGGCCGATCTGCGCAGCCACGTGCGCTATCCGGAGGGCATCTTCCAGATCCAGTCGTCGGTCTACTCCACCTACCACATGACCAACCCGGCGGTGTTCTACAACAAGGAAGACCAGTGGGAAGTGCCGGCCGTCGACAGCAGCGGCGAGACACGGCGCATGGAGCCGTACTACACGATGATGAAGCTGCCCGGCGAGACCGACGCCGAGTTCATCCAGATGCTGCCCTTCACGCCGCGCGGACGTGACAACCTCGCCTCGTGGATGGTGGCGCGCAGCGACGGCGAGCACTACGGCAAGCTGCAGGTGTTCCAGTTCCCCAAGCAGACGCTGGTGTTCGGCCCGCAGCAGGTGGTCGCGCGCATCAACCAGGACCAGGTGATCTCGCCGCAGATCACGCTGTGGAGTCAGCAGGGCTCGCAGGTCATCCAGGGCACCCTGATGGTGATTCCGATTGAGCAGTCGCTGATTTACGTGCGGCCGCTCTACCTGCGCGCCCAGGCCGGACGCATTCCCGAGCTGACCCGCGTCATCGTCGCCTACCAGAACCGCATCGTCATGGAGCGGACCCTGGACGAGGCCATCGCGCGGTTGTTCGGCGACAGCGACCGGACGCCCCGCGCCGCGACGCCGCCGGCCACGGGCACCGCGGGAGCCACGGGCACAGGGGCCACGACAGCGCCGGCAGCAGGCACGCCGGCCGGCGAGTGGGACCGCATGGCTTCGGAGGCACGATCCACGTATCAACGCGCGCTCGACGCGCAACGCGCCGGCGACTGGGCGAAGTACGGCGAAGAGATCCGTCGACTCGGCGAGTTGCTCGAACGCATGAAGCAATGACCAGCGGCACGCCCGTCCTCGACGCTCATCAGCGTCCGCTTCGCAACCTGCGTCTTTCGGTCACCGATCGCTGCAACCTGCGGTGCCAGTACTGCATGCCCGAGGCCGACTACTTGTGGCTGCCGCGGGAAGACATCCTGCAGTTCGAGGAAATCGAGCGGCTGGTCGATCAGTTCCTGTTGCTCGGGGTCGACAAGGTGCGCCTGACCGGTGGCGAGCCCCTGCTGCGCCGCGACCTCCCTGACCTGGTCTCGCGACTGGCCCGGAAGACGGCCATTCGGGACTTCGCCATGACGACCAACGCGGTGCTGCTGGCGCCGGCGGCCGCCGATCTCAAGGCGGCCGGTCTGCACCGCCTGACCATCAGCCTCGACACCCTGCAGCGCGACCGCTTCATCAAGCTGGCGCGCTTCGACGAGTTGTCGCGCGTGATCGCCGGCATCGATGCCGCGGTCGAGACCTTTCCCGGCTTCAAGATCGACACGGTGATGATCCGCGGCGTGAACGATGACGAGCTGATTCCGCTGCTCGACTTCGCCCGTGACCGCGGCGCCGAGATTCGTTTCATCGAGTACATGGATGTCGGCGGCGCCACCACGTGGTCGATGAACCAGGTGGTGTCGCGGCAGGACATGCTGGCTGCGATCGCGGCCCACTACGGGCCGGTCGAAGCGCTGCAAGAGTCCTCGTCGGCGCCGGCTGAACGCTATCGGTTGCCGGACGGCACCGTCTTCGGGATCATCGCTTCGACAACAGAACCGTTCTGCAAGTCGTGCGACCGCAGCCGGCTGACCGCCGATGGGCTGTGGTACCTGTGCTTGTATGGAGCCCGGGGGGTCGACCTGCGCGGACCACTGCGTGGCGGCGCAAGCGACGAGGCGATGCGTGAGCTGGTGACCAGCGTATGGCACGCGCGCACCGACCGCGGCGCCGAGGCGCGGCTGACCCAGCGCGAGCGCTCACCGTTGATTCCGGTGAGCACCCTGCGCCGGGATCCGCATTTGGAGATGCACACTCGCGGCGGGTGAGACAGGCGCGCCTCTACGCGCGTTGGCTGGAACGGTGCTCGTAGAGGCGGGTCTTCAGACCCGCCTGTGTTCAGCAGTGCTGCTCGAACGCCTTCTGTAACTCGGCGGCGATCATGTCCGACGAGCGGTTCTCGATATCCTTCCGCTCCATCAAGTAGACCAGCTTGCCGTCCTTCATCAGGCCGATCGACGGCGACGACGGCGGATACGGCGCGAAGTGCGCGCGGGCCGCATCGGTGGCCTCGACATCGGCGCCGGCAAACACGGTCGCCAGGTGATCGGGGCGCTTGCCCTGGCGCAGCGCCAGCGCAATGCCCGGGCGGGCCTTGCCGGCGGCGCAACCGCACACCGAATTGACGACGATCATCGTCGTGCCGGCCTGCGTCACGGCCGTTTCGACGGCTTCAGGCGTCTTGAGGTCTTCGAAACCCAGCCGCGACAACTCGGCGCGCATGGGTGCGATGAACGGTTCCGGATAGCGTTGCACGATCATCTTTTGCTTCCCATTCTTTTTCGTCCCTGAATCGCCCGGTTCACACCAGGCGTCTTATCAACCATCATTGTAGCTGGAATGGTGCCCACCGTTCGGGTCTCCCCTGTCAACGACGCCCCCCTTCGCATGGACGGCGACTACGTCCTGTACTGGATGATCGCCGCGCGCCGCCCGGGCCATAACTTCGGGCTGCAGCGCGCCGTCGAACATGCGCTACGGCTCGGCAAGCCGCTGCTCGTGCTCGAGGCGTTGCGCGCCGGTCACCGTTGGGCTTCAGCGCGTTTCCACCAGTTCGTTGTAGATGGGATGCGCGACAACGCCCAAGCGTTTCATCGCCCCGGCGTCCGCTACTTCCCGTACCTCGAGCCGAGGCCAGGCGAGGGGCGCGGCCTGCTCGCCGCCCTCGCCGCCCGCGCGGCGGTCGTGGTCACCGACGACTTCCCGTGCTTCTTCCTGCCGGCCATGGTCGCCGCCGCCGGCGCGGCAATCGGCGTGGCGATGGAGGCCGTGGACTCCAATGGCCTGCTGCCCGTGCGCGCCATGGACAAGGTCCATGCGACCGCCTACTCGTTCAGGCGCGCGCTGCAACAGACCTTGCCGGCTCACCTGCCCCACCGGCCGATGGCCGACCCCATGGCGGCGCTCACCGGCCCGGCGCCCGACCTGCCGCCGGGCATCGCAGCCCGGTGGCCCCATGCGCTGGCGTGGCTCGATGACGGCGGGTCGCTCGAGGCGATGCCGATCAGCCAGCAGGTGCGAGCCGCCGGGTTGCGTGGCGGCCCGGTGGCCGCGCGTGCCGCTCTGCAGCAATTCCTGTCCCAGGGGCTGGATGGCTACGGCACCGACCGCAATCATCCCGATCGCGACGCGGCGAGCGGCCTGTCGCCGTACTTGCATTGGGGCCATCTATCATCCTGCGAGATCTTCGACGCAGTGATGGCGCGCGAGGGCTGGCTGGGTACGACGCCGCAACGCGCCACCGGCTCGCGCGAGGGGTGGTGGGGTATCGGCGCCAATGCCGACGCCTTCCTCGACCAGGTGATCACCTGGCGTGAGCTCGGCTACAACTTCACCTCGCGCCGCGACGACTACGACCGGTTCGAGTCGTTGCCCCCGTGGGCGCTCGCGACCCTCGATGCGCATGCGGCCGACGAGCGTGAATGGGTCTACGACCTGGCCACCCTGGAGCAGTCCCGCACGCACGACCCGCTATGGAATGCGGCGCAGCGGCAATTGGTCAGCGAGGGCCGCATGCACAACTACCTGCGCATGCTGTGGGGCAAGAAGATCCTGCAGTGGTCAGCCACGCCCCGCGAGGCGCTGGCGGTGATGATCGAACTCAACAACAAGTACGCACTCGACGGCCGCAATCCCAATTCCTATAGCGGCATTTTCTGGGTACTTGGACGCTACGACCGCCCGTGGTTTCCTGAGCGGCCCATCTTCGGGGTGGTGCGCTACATGACGTCGGAAAGCGCGGCGCGGAAACTGCGGCTGAAGGAGTACCTGAAACGGTATGGCAATCCGGAGACCGGTGGTCAGGAGACCACCCCGAATCTATTCTCCTGACTGGCCGACCAGCTGAGTGATCTCTGACTCGACCCGCCCGTACTCGGCGTCGAGCCGGCCCACCAACTCCGCCATCTGCGTGAGGTCGCCGGCCTTCGCTTGCTCGTCGATTGTCCGGCACACGGCCAGCAGGTCAGCGGCCCCGATGTTGCCGGCGCTCCCCTTCAGCGAATGCGCGGCGCGCTGCACCTCGGTGGCGTTGCCGTCGTGCCACGCCTGGCGCAGGCGGCCAATGCGCCCGGGCACGTCCGTCGTGAACAGCTGCAGGACTTCCGTCAGCACATCGGGCTCGCCCGGCGGCGTCAACTCGCGCAGGCTCGCGATCACGGCGGGGTCGAGGGCGGGCGGCATCGGTCAGCGTCCCTGCTGCCGGCGTTGCGCCTGCGTCACGTCCTCGAGCGCGTCGAGCTGCGGCTTCACGAAGCGGTCGTAGCACGTCGGGCAGTAGCTGTGCGAGAACGACACGCCCGAGTGATCGTGGAAATAGGTCTCGACCTTCTCCCAATAGTTCTGGTCGTTGCGGATGGCCTTGCAGTACGCGCACATCGGCAACAACGTCTGCAGGGCCTTCACGTTCGCCAGGGCTTCTTCGAGGCTGCGGACGCGTTCGGCCAGGGCCGCCTGCAGCTCGACGACCCGAGCGCCGACGTTGACACGGGCCACCAGCTCGTCTTCGTTGGCGGGCTTGGTGACGTAGTCGTTGGCGCCGGCCTTGAGTCCCGTAACGATGTCGGCGGACGAGTCGCGCGAGGTCAGGAGAATGACGTAGGTGGGGGCCTGATCACCGCGGGCGCGGATCCGCTCGACCACTTCCGGGCCGGCCAGCCCCGGCATCTCCCAGTCGAGCAACGCGATCGACGGCGGATGGGACCCGGACAGTTCGGCCCAGGCCTGTTCACCGTCGTGCGCGAAGGAGACCTCGTAGCCGGCTTTCCTCAACATGGCGCCAACGACGGTGCGCGACACCGGCTCGTCATCGGCGACCAGGACTCGCAGTGGGGGCATCGCTGGATGTTATCACTCGACTCGCCCGGGATGCCGGGCGGACCGGCCCCCCGGGCTCGCTCGTGACGGGTCATCCGCGGATGATAAACTCTGCCGCCATGCGTATCGCTGCTGCCCTGTTCGCCAGCCTCACTCTGGTCGTCGCCACGGTCACCCCGGCCGCGGCGCAAGCCACCGCGTTCGTCGGTGGCCGGCTCATCGACGGCACCGGCCGCGTCATCGAAAATGGCACCCTCGTCATCGACGGCGCCCGGATCGTCGCCGCCGGTCCGGCGGCGTCCACACCCGTGCCCGCCGGCGCTACCCGGATCGACGCCAAGGGCAAGACGCTGCTGCCCGGACTCATCAACGCCCACGGGCACGTCCCGGCCACCAGCGGGCTGCGGACCGACCCGGCGTCGTACACGCGCGAGAACCTCACGCGCCAGCTGCGGACCTACGCGCAGTACGGCGTGACCACGGTGTTCAGCCTCGGCGACGACCAGGCGCTGGGGTTCGAAATGCGCAACGAGCAGGCCAGCGGGCCACTCGACCGGGCCAGGCTCTTTGTCGGTGGCGCCGTGATTACCGGCAACACCGCCGACGAAGCGCGTGCCATGGCCATCAAGGTCGCCGAGATGAAGCCCGACCTGCTGAAGATTCGCGTCGACGACAACCTCGGCACCAGCCGGAAGATGCCGGAACCGGCCTGGCGCGCGGTGATCGACGAGGCGCACAAGCGAAACCTCAAGGTCGCGGTTCACATCTACTCGCTGGCCGACGCCAAGGCGACCCTGGCCGGCGGCGCCGACTTCATCGCCCACAGCGTCCGCGACGAGCCGGTCGATGCGGCCTTCGTCGCGGCGCTCAAGAGCCGGGATGTCTGCTACTCCCCCACGCTCACGCGCGAGATCTCGACCTTCATCTACGACGCCGCACCAACGTGGATTGACGACCCGTTCTTCGTCAAGGGCGTGACCGCAGACATCATCGCGCAGCTGAAGGATCCGAAGCGTCACGAACAGATTCGCAACAGCCCCGGCTGGAAGGCGGGCCAGCAGTACAAGGCCGGACTCGAAGTGGCCAAGAGAAACCTGAAGGCGCTGGTGGACCAGGGCGTGCGCATCGCGTTCGGCACCGATTCGGGCCCGCCCGCGCGGTTCCAGGGCTTCTTCGAGCACCTGGAACTCGAGATGATGGTCGAGGCCGGCCTCACGCCGATGCAGGCGCTCGTCTCGGCGACCGGCGACGCGGCGCGCTGCCACCAGCGCGCCGGTCAGCTCGGCACGCTCGCACCCGGAGCGGCCGCCGATGTCATGGTGCTCGGTGCCAACCCGCTCGACAACATCCGCAACACCCGGACCATCGAGCAGGTGTGGATCAACGGCCGCAAGGCCTTCTAAGGGTTACTTCGGGCGCCGCGCCGGGCCATAGATCGTGCGGCCCGGGCGTGCTCCCGTCAACCCTTTGGGATCGAGCACCGGGACGCCGTTCACGATCACGTGCATGATGCCGGCCGGATACTGGTGCGGCGCCTCGTAGGTCGCCCGGTCCTGCACGGTGGCGGCATTGAAGACCGTGATATCGGCGAGCAACCCGGGTCGCACCAGGCCGCGGTCGGCAATCCCCATCTGCAAGGCCGCGGCGCGCGTCATTCGGTGCACGGCCTCGGGCAGAGACATCAGTTTCTCGTCGCGGACGTACTTCGATAGCACTCGTGGAAACGTGCCGTAGGCCCGTGGATGCGCGCCCTGCGCCAATGCGCCTTCGGCACGCAGCGCGGCCGAGTCGGTGCCAATCGTCACGCCCGGCCAGCGCAGACCGGTGGCCACATCCGCTTCGCTCATCATGTGGTACATGGCGCCAATGCGGCCTTCGCTGTCGATCAGCAGCCGGAAGTAGACCTCCCAGGGATCCGCTTTTCGCTCGGCCGCGATCTGCGAAATGCGCTTGCCGACAATCGACGGGTCCATTGCCTGGGGAACAGATGCGATCTGGATGCCCTCGAAGGTGGTCGCCAGCAGCAGGTTCTCCCAACCGTCAATCTTGGTTTCAATCTCGGTGCGAGCGCGCTGGCGCACGGCGGGATCCTTCAGGCGCGCGAGCATGGCGTCGCGGCCGCCCTCCTGCACCCAGAGCGGCAGCGTCGCGGCCAGGCCGGTGCCGCCGGCCGTGTAGGGATACATCGTGGCGCTGACGCGCACGCCCGACGCGTTGGCTTCCTCGAGCTTCTTGATGGCCTCGGCCATGCGGCCCCAGTTGGCCTTGGCTGCCACCTTGAGGTGGAAGATCACGACCGGCAGGCTGGCCTCGCGGCCGATGGCAATAGCTTCGTCGAGCGCGTTGAAGAGGTTGAAGCTCTCGCCGCGCACGTGCGAGATGTAGATGCCGTTGTGGCGGGCCGCCACCTTGGCCAACGCCACCAGTTCGTCGGTCTGGGCGAAGGTGCCCGGCACGTAGATCAGCGCGCTCGACAGGCCGAACGCGCCGTCCTGCATGGCCTGATCGACCATGGCTTCCATTTGCGCCATCTCCGCCGCCGTCGGCGGCCGGTTGGCCGTGCCGATCACTGACCGCCGCACCATCGTCGCGGGGACGAGGGTGCCGACGTTGATGGTGGTGCCGAGTTCGCGCAGACGTTCGAAGTAGCCGTTAAAGCCGGTCCAGTCATACGGAATACCGAAGGCGGTCAGCAGGTCCGTGTCAGCCGTGTCCTTGGTCCAGAACGCCGGGGAACTGCCTTCGCCGATGATCTCGGTCGTGATGCCTTGCCGGAGGTGGCTCTCGCCATTGCCATCGGCCATTAGCGTCGTCCCTGACTGCCCCTGGACGTCGATGAAGCCCGGCGCCACGATCAGTCCGGTGGCGTCGATGATGTGCCCCCCCTGGGCGCCCGACAGGTCGCCCACCGTGGTGATGCGATCGCCGTTGATGCCGACATCGACGCGGACGGCCGGGGTGCCGTCGCCGGCAATCACGTCGCCACCGCGGACAATCACGTCGTAACGGACCGGCTGCGTACAGCCAAGCACGACCAGCCACAGTCCGGCAGCGGCCGGCAACATCAGCAATCGGTTCCACGTCATCGCGCGCCCACTATAATCCCTTCACTATTCCGACCCAAGCCAGCGTCACCGCGTTCTTACCAGATGGTCCGGCTAAAGCCGGACACCACATTGAGCAGGGGCTGTTCACGGCCGCTGAGTATGAGGACGTGCGCGCCTTCTTCGCGGCCAGGCCAGAGCTGTCGCCAACGCCGCTACACGAGCGGACGGCGCTGGCGCGCGCGCTCGGGGTCGATCGCGTTCTCGTCAAGGACGAGACGGGCCGTTTTGGCCTGAACGCCTTCAAGCTGCTCGGCGCGCGGTTTGCGATCGAGACCCTGAAGGCCGAGGGCGCCTTGCCGCCGGGCCACACCGTCGTGTGCGCCAGCGAGGGCAACCATGGCCGGGCCGTCGCCCGCGCGGCGCGTGAAGCCGGCTGCCACGCACGCGTCTACATGGCCGCCGATGCCGCCCAGTCGCGCGTCGATGCCATCGCCAGCGAAGGCGCGACCGTGATCCGCGTGGCGGGTTCCTACGACGATGCGGTGAGGGCGTTGGGCGCGGATGCGGCCGCGAACGGCTGGACGATCGTGTCCGACACGTCGTGGGATGGATACGAACGCATCCCGCGGTTGATCATGCTGGGCTACACCCGCATGATGGACGAGATCGGCGCCGACATTGACATCGTCTTTGTCCAAGGTGGCGTGGGCGGCCTGCTGTGCGGCATTGCCAGTTGGTGCGCCTCGCACGCGCCACAGTGCAAGGTGGTCTCGGTGGAGCCGACCTCGGCAGCGTGCCTGCAGGCATCGGCTCGGGCTGGACGGCCGACCGCCGTGACCGGCCCGCTCAACACCACCATGGCCGGCCTGCGCAATCGCGAAGTCTCGCCGCTGGCTTTTCACTCGGTGCGGGCGACGGTCGATGCCTTTCTCGCGATTGACGACCGCTGGGCGCACGACGCCATGCGCGCGCTGGCCCATCCGGCCGCCGGCGAGCCGGCCGTCGCCGCCGGCGCGTCGGGCTCGGCCGCACTCGGCGGGCTGTTCGCCGTGTGTCGCGATGCGGACATGATCAGCGTGCGCGCCGCCCTCGGGCTCGGCCCCGACGCGCGCGTGCTGGTGCTGGTGAGCGAAGGCGTGACCGACCCGGAGTTGTGGCGAGCGGTAACGTCGCCAGGATGAGGCGCGACAAGGCCGGACTCGGCGCGCTGTTGCTGTTCGGCGCGCTCACGGTGCTGATGACGTGGCCGCAGGCGCGCCACCTGTCCACACACCTGCCCGATTCAGACGACCCGCTGCTCAGCATCTGGCGCATCGCGTGGATCGCGCACGCCCTGCCCACCAGTCCGGCCGATGTGGTGAACGGCAACATCTTCTACCCGGAACCGCGGACCCTGGCCTACACCGACGCCGTGTTGCTGCAGGGACTGGTGGCCGCGCCCCTGCTCTGGGCGGGTGTCTCTCCGGTGGTCGCGTACAACCTGCTGATCCTCGCGTCGATCGCCCTGTCGGGCTGGACCATGTTTCTCTACGCGCGGCACCTCACGGGGCGAGGGTCGGCCGGCGTCCTGGCCGGCATCATCTTCGCCTTCGCGCCGTTCCGGTTTGATCACCTGCATCATCTCGAGCTGCAGGCCGCCATGTTCCTGCCACTCGCGCTGATGTGGATCGACCGGGCGCTCGAATCGGGCCGCCCGCGAGACACATGGCTGGCGGCCGGGGCGGTGGTCGCGCAGGTCTATTGCGGCATCTACTACGCCGTCTTCCTCGTCACCGCGCTCCTGTTCGCGGTACCGCTGCGATGGCGCGGATTGACGGCCGATCGCCGGGCGGCGCTGGCGCGGACGGGCGCCATGGCCGCCGTGGCGGGTGCCGCGGTCGTCGTGCCTTACCTGGCGCTCTATCTGCTCAATCGCAACAGCCTCGGCGATCGCGAGACCAGCGACATCCAGCTCTACTCGGCCACCTGGTCGAACTACCTGGCCACGCCGATCGGCAACTGGCTGCACGGCGACTGGAGTGGACCACTCGGCCAGAACGAGCGGCGGCTTTTCCCAGGCATTCTCGCTCTCGTCCTGGCCGCCATCGGGATCATCGGCCTCGAGCGGCGGCGCATCACGCTGGTCGTGGTCGGGGCGACCGGGTTGTTGATCTCGCTCGGGCTCAACACGCCGTTCTATTCGGCGCTCGGATCGCTGCTGTTCATCTACAACGGCCTGCGGGCGCCGGCGCGGGCGAGCATCCTCGTGTGCCTGGCCCTTGGCGCACTCGCCGCGTACGGCTGGACACGCCTCGAAGGCTCACTGCGACGGTGGGCTCCGGTCGGTACGGTCGCGGTGGCGCTCGCCATGCTTGGCGAGTACGCGACGATGCAGTCGCGGTGGTACACACCGGGCCCCACGCCTCCGGTCACCCGCTGGCTGGCCGCGCAACCCAGGTCCGTGGTCATCGAACTGCCGCTGACGACATCGGACCGCTTGGACCTGGTGCCAGACGGTGTCTACATGTTCCGCAGCATCGAACACTGGCAGCCGCTGCTCAATGGCTATAGCGGGTTCTTCCCGAAGTCGTACCTCGAGCTGACGGAGCGGATGCGCACGTTCCCAGACGAGGCCTCGATCGCCCACCTGAAGGCGCGCCAAGTCGACCTGGTGGTGCTGCATGGGGCGCTGTACGCCCCGGACGTGTTCGGGCAAATCACCTCGGTTCTGCTCGCGAGACCCGACTTCGAAGCCGCGGCTCAATTTACCGAAACCCGGGGGCCTGACATGGTTTTCCGCCTGCGGCGCTAGTTGGAGTCCCATCGACGACCCGGCGCGTCCCATCTCCGAACACCCCGGCTGTCCCCAGATGGAACCTTCGGACCCTAACTCTCGTTTTTCCAATATGTTGGGCCTGGCCGGAAAGCTGGCACAACCCTTGAGTAAGGAAAGCGAAAACCGGTGCCATCGTTTTGGGTGGTGATCACCGTCTAAGTAGGGCAACCAGACACATGGACATTCAGCGTCCCGCATCCGTCGCGCAATCGAAGAAGCGCCGCCAGATTACCTACGGCGTCGCCGGCCTCGTGGTCATTGGCTTGGTTTCCGTGTTCCTGGCACGGCTGCAGCCGGCCGCCCCCACCGTCGAACGAGCCACGGTGTGGGTCGACACGGTGAAGCGCGGTCCCATGCTGCGCCAGGTGCGCGGCCTTGGCACGCTGGTGCCGGTCGACGAGGCCCGCCGGTGGGTGCCGGCCTCGACGCAGGGGCGGGTCGAACGCATCATCCTGCGGCCCGGTGTGCAGGTGACCCCCGACACCGTGGTTCTCGAACTGAGCGACCCGCAGGTGCAGCAGGCGCTGAACGACGCCGACCAGCAGCTGCGCGCGTCCGAAGCCGACTTCAACAGCCTGAAGGCGCGGCTCGATGCCGAAACCCTCAACCAGCGCGCCCAGGCCGCCATCGTCAAGGCCGACTTCCAGAACGCCCAGACCGAACGCGAGATGAACGAGGGCCTGGCGAAGGATGGCCTGGTCTCGAATCTCGTGTTGCGCCAGTCGGTCGTGCGCGCTGAATCGTTGAAGACGCGCGACGGAATTGAGACCGACCGGTTAAAGGTGTCGGAGCAAAGCGCCCGCGCCCAGCTCGCCTCGGCCCAGGCCCTGGTCGATCAGCGCAAGTCGAACCTGGCGCTGCGCCGCCAGCAGGTCGACCAGTTGCGCGTGCGCGCCGGCATGTCGGGCGTGCTCGAACAGGTGCCCGTCGAAGTGGGCCAGCAGGTCGCGCCCGGCACCAACCTGGTGCGCGTGGCCGACCCGACACGCCTGAAGGCCGAGTTGCGCATCGCTGAAACCCAGGCCAAGGACCTGACCATCGGCCAGATTGCGTCGGTGGACACCCGCAACGGCATCATCGCCGGCAAGGTCATTCGTATCGATCCGGCCGCGACCAACGGCACGGTCACGGTGGACGTGGCCCTCGAGGGGGAACTGCCCCGCGGCGCCCGCCCCGACCTGAGCGTCGACGGCACGATTGAACTCGAGCGGCTGGACAACGTCCTGTATGTTGGGCGCCCGGCGTTCGGGCAGGAACAGAGCACGGTCGGCTTGTTCAGACTCGACAAGGCCACTGGCGAGGCGGCGCGTTCGCAGGTGCAGTTGGGCCGCAGTTCCGTGAACACCATTGAAATTCTCGGTGGCCTGGCGGAAGGGGACGAAGTCGTCCTGTCCGACATGTCGGCGTGGGATCAGTTCGATCGCATTCGGTTACGGTAAGAATTCGCAACTTAAGGAGTCTTCTGATGAACGCTTCCGCGCAGCCCCTGATTCGCCTGAATGGCATCAAGAAGGTGTTCTACACGGACGAAGTGGAAACCCACGCACTGGCCGGTATTCACCTCGAGATCCAGCAGGGCGAGTATGTGGCCATTGCCGGCCCCTCGGGCTGCGGCAAGTCGACGCTGCTCGCCATTCTCGGCCTGCTCGACACGGCCAGCGAAGGCACCTACACGCTGAACGGCAACGAGGTCGCCAACCTCTCGCTGTCGGAACGCGCCCGGGTCCGCAACCGCGAGATTGGCTTCATCTTCCAGAGCTTCAACCTGATCGGCGACCTGACGGTCTTCGAGAACGTCGAGCTGCCGCTGATCTACCGCGGCATGAAGGCGGCCGAACGCCGCGAGCGCGCCAACGCGGCGCTCGAACGCGTCGGCATGGCCCACCGCGCCAAGCACCTGCCCTCGCAGCTCTCGGGCGGTCAGCAGCAGCGCGTCGCCGTGGCCCGCGCCGTCGGCGGCCAGCCGTCGATCCTGCTGGCCGACGAACCGACCGGTAACCTCGACTCGAAGAACGGCGAAGCCGTAATGGATCTGCTGCGCGAGCTGCATCGTGGCGGTGCCACGATCTGCATGGTGACGCACGATCCGCGCTACGCCGCGCACGCTGATCGCGGCATTCACCTCTTCGACGGCCGCGTCGTCGAAGAGAACGTCGGCACGGTCGTTTAACGAACGGAGGCGCCGATGGGCGTGCTGAGTCAGGATATTCGGTACGCCCTCCGCTCCTTCCGTCGCGCGCCGGGCTTCACCTTCGTCGCGCTGCTGACGCTCGCGCTCGGTATCGGCGGCACCACGGCCATCTTCAGCCTGGTTGATGGCGTGGTGCTGCGCCCGCTTCCCTATCCCGCCCCCGATCGCATCCACCGCATCGTCAACGTCACGGCCCAGGGCGAGAACGCCGCCTTCGCCGCGGCCGACTACCTGGACGTCAAGCGCGATACCACCGCCTTTGCCAGCATCGCGGGCTACCGCGAAGACATCATCGACCTGACGGGGCGCGGCGAGCCGCTGCGGGTGCCCGGCGTGCAGACGACTCCGGCATTCTTCGATGTGTTGCTGGCGCCGCCGCTGGTGGGCCGGGTGTATCACGAGGCCACCGACAAGCCGGGGACTCCCGTCGCCGTGATCGGGGAACACCTGTGGCGGCAGCAGTTCGGCGGCGACGCCGCCGTCGTCGGGACCAAGGTCCGGTTGAACGGCAACCCGACGGAGATCATCGGAGTCGTTTCGGAAAGCGTGCGGCATCCCGTGCGCGCCGACGTCTGGATGCTGTCGCCCCTCGAAGTTCCGGTCTCGCCCATCGCTGACGAAGACGGCATCGCCAGCCGCGACGTGTCGTACTTTCAGGCCGTGGGCCGGCTGAACGACGCGTCCAGCCTTGGCGATGCCCGCGCGCAGTTGAACGCGACCGGCGCCAGGCTGGCGCGCGAGTTTCCCGACTCCAATGCCGATCAATCGTTCGACGCCGAGCCGCTGGCCGCGTCGCTCGTCTCCGACGTGCGAGGCGCGCTGATCGTGCTGCTCGGTGCCGTCGGGTTTGTGCTGCTGATTGCGTGCGCCAATGTCGCAGGCCTGCTGATGGCCCGCGGCGCGTCGCGACGACGCGAGTTCGGCGTGCGGACGGCCCTGGGAGCCACCCGCGGCCAGCTCGTGCGTCAACTGATGACCGAAAGCCTGGTGCTGGCCCTGGGCGGCGGCGCACTGGGCTTGCTGGTGGCGGTGTGGACGCTCAACGGCCTGGTCGCTGTGGCGCCCGACAACCTCCCACGCTTGGACGAGGTGACACTCGACTGGCGGGTGGCGCTGTTCACGCTGGCCGCTACGTTGATCGTCGGCATCCTGTTCGGGTTGACGCCCGCCATGCAGTCGTCGAAGCCAGCGCTGCAGAACGATCTCAAGGACGGCGGACGTTCGGGCACGGCCCGCACAGGCGCGCGTTCGGCCATGGTCGTGGCACAGGTCGCGATTGCGCTGGTGCTGCTGATCGGCGCCGGGCTGATGTTGACCAGCCTGTTCCGGCTGCAGGCGGTCGATCCCGGCTTCAGCACCAGCGAGCTGGTGGCCGTGGAGTTGTTGCTGCCGCAGTCGCGTTATGACGAGACGCGCCAGCGGCAGTTTTATGGCGGCGTGCTCGAGCGCCTGCGCGCCAATCCGGTGACCGCGCACGCAGCGCTGCTCTTCCCCTTCCCGCTTGGCGGGTCCAACGCCCGCTCGCGCATCCGCGTGGAAGGGCAACCCGAACGGCCCCGCGCGGAGCAAACCACGGCCGAGCTGAACATGGTGTCGCCCGGGTACTTCCAGACCGCCGGCCTCCGGCTGATCAGCGGCCGCGACTTTTCCGACAGCGACGGCTCCGAGGCGACGCCGGTGGCGATTGTCAACGAGGCGTCGTTGCGCGAGTTCGGCGGCCGGGATCCGATTGGCCAGCGCGTCAACCTCGGCACGTGGATCACCGTGGTGGGCGTGGTCTCTGACGCGCGGCGGCAATCGCTCGACACCCCGCCGCAACCAGCGGTCTACCTGCCCTACACCCAGCTGGTGATGCCGTACATGGCGTGATGGTCAAGACCGACCGCGGCGCCGGTGCCACGGCATCGGTGGTGCGCGCGGCCGTCGCCGGGCTGGACCCGGAACTGCCGATCGGCGAGGTCCGCACCATCGAGCAGATTCTCAGCGAGTCGACCGGGCAACCCCGCTTCCGCTCGTTCCTGATCGGCAGCTTCGCGCTGCTGGCCCTGCTGCTGGCCTCGGTCGGCGTCTACGGGTTGATCAGCTTCACCGTCACGCAGCGTGTGCCTGAGATTGGGGTCCGACTGGCCCTCGGCGCCGACCCGTGGCAGGTCTTCAGCCTGGTGCTTGGCCAGGGACTGCGCCTGGCAGTGATCGGCATCGCGGTCGGCCTGGTGACGGCCGCGGTCGCCGCCCGGCTTGTCAGCGGCCTGCTCTTCGCGACCAGCACGACCGATCCACTCATCTACGCCTCGCTTGCCGTTCTGCTGCTGACGATGGCGGCGCTGGCGTGCTATGTTCCGGCTAGGCGCGCGATGCGGGTCGATCCCATGACCGCACTGCGCAGTGAGTAGCCCTTTCGATTCCCGACTCCCGACTCCCGGTTCCCGAATTGACATGATCAAACTGAACAACATCGAAAAGTCCTACCGCCACGGCCTCTCTCAGACCTTTGTCCTCCGCCGCGTCAATGCCGAGATCAAGCAAGGCGACTTCGTCTCGATCATGGGGCCCTCCGGCGCCGGCAAGAGCACGCTGCTGCACATCCTCGGCATGCACGACAGCGCGTGGACCGGCGAGTACTGGCTGTTCGAGGACCCCATTCATCAGCTCTCGGCCAAGGACCGCATGCGGGTGCAGAAACAGCACATCGGCTTCGTGTTCCAGAGCTATCACCTGCTCGACAACCTGACGGTCTACGAGAACATCGACCTGCCGTTGTCGTACCGGGATGTCAAGAAGGCCGAGCGCGAGGGCATGGTCGCCGACATCCTCGACCGCTTCAACATCGTCGGCAAGAAGGACCTGTTCCCCAACCAGCTGTCGGGCGGCCAGCAGCAGCTGGTCGCGATCGCCCGTGCGGTGGTCGCCAAGCCGACGTTGATTCTCGCCGACGAGCCCACCGGCAACCTGCATACCGACCAGGGCAAGGAAATCATGGAACTGTTCCGGCGCCTCAACGACGCCGGCACGACGATCGTCCAGGTGACGCACTCCCAGGCCAATGCCGCCTACGGCAAGCGGGTGATCAACCTCAAGGACGGCTGGATCGTTGACGAGAACTAGGAACCACAGGTGAATCTCACGCCATCGGGTCCGCCGTCGCGGATCCTCATTGCCGACGACCAGGCCGACGTCATCGAAGCGCTGCGGTTGCTGCTGAAGCCGGAGGGCTTCGTGATCGACACGGCCGCGTCGCCGCAGCAGATTCTGCGCGCGCTCGAACTGAAGGACTACGACGTGGTCCTGATGGACCTGAACTACACGCGCGACACGACGTCCGGCGAAGAAGGGCTCGACCTGCTGCAGCGCATCCACACCGGCGACGAATCGCTGCCGGTGGTCGTGATGACGGCCTGGGGCACGGTGAACGTGGCGGTCGAGGCCATGCGGCGCGGCGCCCGCGACTTCGTGCAGAAGCCATGGGAGAACGAGCGGCTGCTCGCCATCGTCCGGACGCAGACCGAACTGGGCCGGGCCATTCGCCGGGGCCGCCAGCTCGAGGCGGCCAACCAGGCGCTGCAGTCAGACGGCCGCTCCCCCATCCTGGCCGAGTCGGCGGCGATGCGGCCGGTGCTGGAGATGATCGCGCGCGTCGGGCCATCCGATGCCAACGTGCTGATCACCGGCGAGAACGGCACCGGCAAGAGCCTGGTGGCCCAGGCGGTGCACGGCGTCTCGCCGCGCGCCAGCCGGCCCATGGTCACCGTCAATGCCGGCGGCATGGCGGAAGGCGTGTTCGAGTCGGAACTGTTCGGCCACTTGAAGGGCGCGTTCACCGACGCCAAGGCCGACCGCGTCGGCCGGTTCGAGCTGGCCGACGGCAGCACGCTGTTCCTGGATGAGATTGCCAACGTGCCGATGACCCAGCAGCAGAAGCTGCTGCGGGTGATCGAGACCGGCGAGTTCGAGCGGCTGGGGTCGTCGAAGACCCGCAAGGTGAGCGTACGGCTGATCTCGGCGACCAACGCCGACCTGAACGCCGAAGTCGAAGCGGGCCGCTTCCGCCAGGACCTGTACTTCCGGCTCAACACCATCGAGATTCACCTGCCGCCGCTGCGGGATCGTCGCGAGGATATCCCGCTGCTCGCCAGGCACTTCCTGCGGCAGCACGCGCAGCGGTATCGCAAGCCGCTGTCGGGTTTCGATCCCGCGGCCATGCAGGTGTTGATGGATCATCGCTGGCCCGGCAACGTCCGCGAAATGGATCACTCGGTGGAGCGTGCCGTGCTGATGGCGCAAGGCGCCACCATCCGCGCCGCCGACCTGGGCCTTCGGGTCGAGGGGGCGTCGAGCTCACGGCTCGAGGACATGAGCCTCGAGGAAGTCGAGGCCTTCCTGATCAAGAAGGCGATGGCGCGCTACGGCAACGTCAGCCACGCGGCTCGGGCGCTGGGCCTGTCGCGCAGCGCCTTGTACCGCCGTCTCGAACGATATAAGCTCTAGTCGTGTGGCGGCGTCTTCGCCTCGACCAGCAGATCTTCCTCCTCGCGCTGGGCGCCGGCCTGCCCGGAGCCATCACGGCGCTGTGGATCCTGTGGACCGAGGCCTACACCCCCAAGGTGCAATGGACGCTGACCGTCCTGATCGTGACGGTCCTGTTCGGCCTGGCCGCCTCGGTGCGGACCCGCGTGGTGGTGCCGCTCCAGACCCTCGCCAACCTGCTGGCGGCGCTGCGCGAAGACGACTTCTCGATCCGCGGCCGCACCAACAACCCTGACGACCCGATGGGCGCGGCGCTGATCGAGGTCAATGCGCTGGCGGAAACCCTTCACAAGCAGCGGCTCGGTGCCGTCGAAGCCACGGCCCTGCTTCGCACGGTGATGGAGCAGATCGACGTCGCCGTCTTCGCGTTCGATCCCACGCAGCGGCTGCGGATCGTCAACCGGACAGGCGAGCGGCTGATGGGCAAGAGCATGGAGCACATGCTCGGCCGCACCGCCGACGAGCTCCAGCTAACCGAATGGTTCGGCGACGCGCCTCGGGTCGTGGACCTGTCGCCGCCTGGCAGCGGGCCAGGGCGCTGGGAAGTGCGCAAGACGACGTTCCGGCTGGACGGACTCCCCCACGACTTGCTGGTGTTGTCGGACGTGAGCCGGCCGCTGCGCGAGCAGGAGCGCCAGGCCTGGCAGCGACTGATCCGCGTGATCGGCCACGAGCTTGGTAATTCCCTGGGCCCGATCAAGTCGATTGCCGGCACCCTCGAGACCTTGCTGAATCGCCAGCCGCCGCCAAGCGACTGGCGCGAAGACATGACCCGCGGCCTGCAGGTGATCGCGTCGCGCACCGAGTCGCTGAGCCGCTTCACCGGCGCATCGGCGCGCCTGGCCCGCTTGCCAGCGCCACGCCTGGCCCCCGTGGTCCTCAAGCCGCTGCTGCAGCGCGTGGCCGGCTTCGACACGCGCGTGCCGGTCGTGCTGAAATCGGGACCAGACGTCACGGTCGAGGCCGACGCCGATCAGCTCGAGCAGCTGCTGATCAACCTGCTGCGCAACGCTGCCGATGCGTGTCTTGAAGTCGGCGGCACGACCGTGACCACCGGCTGGCGCCGCACCCGCGCCGGCCTCGAGATCTTCGTCGAGGACGAGGGCCCGGGGTTGTCGAACACCGCCAACCTGTTCGTGCCGTTCTTCACCACCAAGCCCGGTGGATCCGGCATCGGCCTGGTGCTCTGCCGCCAGATCGCCGAAGGGCACGGCGGGTCGCTGACGCTCGAGAATCGTAAAGACACGCGCGGCTGCCGCGCCAGGCTCACGTTGCCCTCTTAGGGCGGCGCCTCAGCGGACGAATCGCGCCGTGGGGCGTTCCTGCGGAACGTAGGGCGGCACTTTCGCCGTGGGGCTCGCTTCGCTCGTAGGGTAAGATTCCCGTTCGCTCATGACCGACCAAGAATTGTGGGATGCGTTCGTATCGACCACCCTCCCGGCTGACCAGTTCCACCACGAACAGCACGTCCGCGTGGCGTGGATGTTTGTGTGCCGCCACGGCATGCCGGCGGCACTCGGTGAGTTCAGCGAAGCCATCAAGCGCTTCGCCGTCGCGAAGGGAGCCCACGGGCTGTACCACGAGACCATCACCTGGGCGTTCCTGCTGATCATCAACGAGCGGCAGGTGCAGCGGCCGGCATCGACCTGGGACGATTTCGCCCGGGCCAACGCCGATTTGTTGTTGTGGAAGCCGTCTGTGCTCGACCGCTACTACTCGAAGGAACTGCTCAAGTCGGACGCGGCGCGGCGGTCGTTTGTCATGCCGGACCTGGTCCGGCTAAAGCCGGACACCACATCGGCACGGTCCGGCTGAAGCCGGACGCCACATCAGGCCTTTGGGCCCGTCAGGATTTCGTCGACGACGAAGACGTCCGTCAGGAGCGCTCGCACGTGAATGGAGGCATTCACATTGTCGACCATCTGTGAGCTGATGCCCTTCTGCCCCAACAACAGCCGGATGGCCGCCTGGGTGGCTGCCGCGTCGCGCGCGAGCACGTCGAGGAAGCCGTTGAGGGCCTCGGCCGGGCCGACGCCAAGCGCCGTCGCGCAATCGCGGTAGGTGTCGGCCAGTCCGGTGAGCGCGTGGTCGAATCGCGTCAGATGATCGCGGAGCTGCCCGCTGTTGGCAGCCCCTTGATCGGTGTGGAGACCCTGGGCCGCGTAGCCCAGCATCAGTTCGTAGCCGCCTTCAATGGCGTCGGCGCGACGAGCGAGTTCTTCCCGGGCCGCTTCGGGTGTCAGGTTCGCCGAACTCAATTGGAACCGGACTTATCGGCGACCCAGCGATCCGGGTCGTGGTGCTCGAGGTACTGGCGGCGCGAGATAGTGCCGAAGATCATCGACTTGGTGATCCACAGCTTCTCGGGTCGCAGTGCGAAGTAGATGTGGGCGATGACCAGGCCGACAAAGCCCACGCCCATCAAGCCGTGGACGACGTAGGTGATGCCCCACGTGGCGTCAGACAGCATGTAGGGATTGCGCTCGACGAGACCGGTGCGCACGCGCCACATCATCAGGATGCCCGTGGCGATGACCGCCAGCCCCGCCACCATGACCGCGAGGTGATACAGGCGGTTGCCCAGCGGATACTTGCCGGGTTTCGGGGCGCCGGGCACTTCCTGGCCCAGGTCGCGCATCATCTCGGCCTTGAACTCCGGGATGTCCTTCGGGCCGACCCAGATCGACCAGAAGTCCAGGACGAACGTGGCATGCACGATGTGGAACATGATCGACGCGGTCAGCAGGATGCCCGCCATCCAGTGCCAGTAGACCCACGCGAACTTGACCCCGACGATGGGCAGGAACGCCGTCAACAGCAGGGTCAGCATGGCGAACGCCATGATCCAGTGGAACACCCGCGACACGAAGCTGTGGCGCGTGATGTGGGCCGGCAGATCCTTCCGCTCGGCCTCCATGCGGTCCACTTCCGAGGCATCGCGCTTGTGGTGCTGTGAGAACAGCATGTAGCCACCGTGCGCGAGCAGGAACACGAGGCCGCCAACGAGCGCCGCCCAGAACAGATCCCACGAGATGTGGGTGAGGACCGACTCCCCCCATGGGCTGCGCGCCCAGGTTAAGACGTCCATTCAGCCTCTCCACGAATGGCGCGCTTCACCAACGCCTTGACCAGCGGGATCTTGTAGGCGTTGTGGCGCAGCGGCACGGCGCCCTGCACCGCGAGGTCCGCGGCCATGTCGGCCGTCGCCTTGTCGCGCGCCTTGCCGCGGATGGCGGCCTCGACCGCGTCGAGGCGCATCGGCTCGGCCGAGACGCCGTTGATCACCATGCGCGATTCGCTGATGGTCGAGCCCGACATGTTCAGCGAGGCGGCAATGTTGACCAGGGCGAAGTCCCACACCTGGCGATCGCGCACCTTCTCGAAGTAGTGCGCCTTGCCCGCCCACGTGGCCGGAATGCGGATGGCCGTGAGCAGGTCGCCCGGCTGCAGCACCGTGAGCTTGGTGATGTCGATGCCTGGGCCAACAAAGAACTCGCGCGCCGGCACGACACGCTCGGCCGAGCCGCGCTTGATCACGAACTCGGCATCGAGCGCAATCAGCGCCGGCGCCGTGTCGGAGGGGTTCACCGCCACGCACCGGTCGGCGTTGAAGATCGCGTGCTCGCGATTCAAGGCCGTGGGCGTATCGGCGTAGCAGATGTTGCCGCCGGCGCGATAGCACGGCCAGCCGGCGCGGTAGTACCAGCAGCGCGCGTCCTGCGACACGTTGCCGCCGACGGTGCCCTGATTGCGAATCTGCGGCGACGCCACAATCAACGCCGCCTGGGCCAGCAGCGGGAACCGCTCCTTGACCAGCGGGTTATTGGCCACCGTCGTCAGGGTGGTCATGGCGCCGATCTCGAGGCCGCCGCCGGCGTCCTTGATCCCGCGCAGTTCGTCGACCATGCCGAGGTCAACGACGACCTTCGGCTGCTTGATACGATCCTTCAACCAGTCGAAGGTATCCATCCCGCCGGCCATGACCCAGGCGTCGGCGCCATGGCGGTCGAGGATCCCGAGAGCATCTCCAACATTGGCGGGTTGGAAGAGCTCGAATGCCGACATTACGTCGCGAATTGGTGGCATTGTTCAGTCTCCCCTAGATGAACGCCTGAAGTGGGTTGGCCATCATGGACTTGCGTCCGTTGGCCAACGCTGCGGCAATGTCTTCCGGCTGCACCGGAGTGCGCCGGATAATGTCGTCGCCGACCGCATCGGCCAGCGCCGCGAGCACCGCGCCGGCGGCCGCCACGGTTGACGGCTCGCCAATACCCTTGGCGCCGGTCGGGTTCGTCGGGTCTGGCAGGCCCACCGCGCCCCACTGGGCATTGGTCGGGACATCCAGCATCGACGGTGGCTTGTTGTGATGCATGCGGGTCGAGAGTCCGGCGCCGTAGTGCGGGTCGTAGACCAGCTTCTGGCTGCGGATGTGACCGATGCCCTGCAGGCTGCCGCCGTTGATCTGGCCGCCGAGCGAGTTCGGGTGAATCACCGTGCCGACGTCGGCGACGCCGACGAAGTCGACGATGGTCCAGACGCCGGTTTCGACATCGACCTCGACCTCGGCAAATGCCGACATGAAGCCGTAGGTCTGGCCATCACGTGGCAGGTTGTCGCGCGCCACGCCCATGAGCCCGCGGCCCTTGTGCGCCGCCGCGGCCGCCTTGGTCATGGCGTTGATCTCTTTCGGCACCTCGGTGCCGTCGTAGATGCCGCCCAGCGCAATGGCGCGCTCGGCCGCCTTGGCCCACGTCAACCGCAGGCCACCGCCCTTGCGGATGACGCCCTGCGCGTTGGTGTCGTACTGGTCGGGGGTGCCGCCGAAGTCCTTCGCGGCAATCTCGGTCAGCTTCTTCTTCAGGTCGGTGCCCGTGGCGAAGTTCGCGCGGGTGTGCGCGTAGGTCGTCTGGCTGCCGGCCTGGATGGATGACCACGGCAGGCCCTTCGAGGTGTCGCCCCAGACCACTTCGCAGTTCTCCCACGGCACGTTCGACACCTCGGCGATGACGCGCGCGGTATCGATCACCGAGTGCGTGCCGAGGTTGCCAATGCCCTGGTGAATCTCGAGCTTGCCGTCAGGCCGCAGGATGCAGAGGCCATCGACGCCGATCGAGCCGGCCGTGTAGGCGCCCGTCCCGACACCGATGCCGCGCACCTTGCTGCCCGTGCGCTTGCCGCTATTGGGCTTGCGCGCTTCCCAACCGAACAGCTCGGCGCCCTGGTCGAGACACTCTTTCACGAAGCAGCTGGTCAGCTTGTTGCGCGGACGGCCCGCCGGCGTGTTGGGCGGATTCAACCCGAACTGCGCCTGCCCTTCCGGAGCATTCAGCCGGCGGATGGCGACCTGGTCGATGCCGAGCTTCTTCGCGGCTTCATGGACGAGCGGCTCGAACCACACCGACGCCTGCAACCCGCCCGGCGCGCGCTGCGACACGCCCGGCGGCGTGTTGGTCGCGACCGAGAGACCGCGGAAGCGCATGTTGGGCGCCTGGAACAACAGCGACCCCAGGTTGGCGGTGGTCGCGTGATCGCCCTGGCGGCGATACGGACCGGCGGCCTCGACGATGAAGGTGTCGATCGCGGTGACGCGGCCATCCTTCTTGAAGCCCATCTTGATCCAGCCCTGGTAGCCCGGGCGGACGCGGCCGATGTAGGTCTCTTCGGCGCGCGAGATGCGCATCATCACCGGTCGGCCGTTCAGCTTCTTCGACATCAGCGCCGGAATCGCCATCGACTGCGCGCCCGGGATCTTGCTGCCGAAACCGCCGCCGGTGTACTCGCTGACGAGCACGAGCTCTTCCGGCTTGATGCCCACCCAGCCGGCCACCGACGCGACCGTGCGGGCCAGGCTCTGCGTCGACACGTGCACGTGGCACTTGCCGTTCTGCCAATACGCCATCGCCGACCGCGATTCGAGCGGCTGGTGCGAGGTCGTCTGCTGATACATGTCGCGCTCGACGATCAGGTCGGCTTCCGCGAAGCCCTTGTCGACATCGCCGTACGTCAGGATCTCGGTCGACTCGGCGTTGACCGGGAACTTGCCGGCATCGACCATGGCCATGTCGTCGGCCGTCCACTTGAGTGTGCGCATGCTGGGGCCGACAAACACGTTGCCCTGCGTCCGGCCATTGGGCGATCCGGGGCGCATGCCTTCGAGCGGATCGATCACGAACGGCAGCGGCTCGAAGGTCACGACGATCTTGTCAATCGCCGCGGCGGCAATCTCTTCGCTGTCGGCGGCGACGGCCAGGATCGGCTCGCCCTCGTACACCGGTTCGTCGGTGAGCGAGAACTCGGGAGGCATGGGCGGAGGTGGCGGAGCGGCCGGAGCCGCAGCGCCGGCGGCAGGTGCGCCGGCAGCCGGCGCGGCCGCGGCTGGTGCTGGTGCAGCTGGCGCCCCGCCACCGCCGGGTGCGGCGGCTGGAGGAGGCGTCGCGCCGGCAGGACGCGCAGCGGCGGCAGCGGCCGGCGGCGGGCCGGCAGGCGCCGGCGGCGCCGGCAGGTCTTTGGCCGTCAGAATCCCGTGCACACCCGGCATCGCCAGGGCGGCCGAGGCGTCGATGTTGATCACGCGCGCGTGCGGGCGCGGGCTCGGCATCAACTTGACGAACACCATGCCCTCGGCGCGGAAGTCTTCCGCGTACTTGGCCGTGCCGGTGACCTTGGCCACGAGATCGGGCGTGACGTAGTTCTTGCCGAGGAGCCGAAACTCCATTTTCTTGGGCGCCTCTCCGGGCGCCGGCTTGGGTGGCTCGACGGGCGCGGCCGGTGCGACCGGCTTCTCTTGTTCAGCCATGGTTTACGCCCCCCTCGACTTGTCGGCTGCCACCATCATGACATCCAGGATCTTGTTGTAATCGGCGCACCGGCACAGGTTGCCGGAAATGCCGTGCGCCAGTTCGGCGCGCGTCGGCGCCGGGTTGGTCTTGAGGAAGCCCACCGTGGCCATGACGAAGCCCGGCATACAGAAGGCGCACTGGAAGCCCTGGCCATCGACCACGGCCTGCTGCACCGGGTGCAGCGTGCCATCGGGACCGGCCAGCCCTTCAATGCTCTGAATCTTCTTGCCGCGCACGCTGTGCGTCAGCACCGAACACGCATACCGTGGCACATCGTCCACCAGCACCGTGCAGGCGCCACACTCAGACCGGTCGCAGCCCAGCTTGGTGCCGGTGAGACCGAGCTTGTAGCGCAAGGTGTTCGAGAGCGTCTCGTTCTTCAGCACATCGACCCGGCGTTGCTGGCCGTTGATGTCGAGCGTGATGAGACGTTCGACCGCGCCCGCCATGCCATCGTTCTGGCCCATGATGGTGGTGCGGAAGAGGTAGGCCGACGCAGAGACGGTCGCGCCTGCTGCGATGACACCCTTGATGAAATTACGTCGCGAATGGCCGGGCTGTGAACCCGGAGCGCCTGTCATACCTTCTGGACTCATTGAGCCATCCCCCCGAATAGCTGCGCATGATAACACCAACTGTCACGATGTAATACGGTGTCAAACGTCGGAAATCGGTTCTGAACGAGCGTTCAGGACCGGATCAGGCCTTTCGGACACGTCCCTCGGCGGCGCGAGTCAGCCGATCGAGCACCGCGAGTCCCAGCCCGGTTGAGTCGATGGCGGTCGCCAGGATATAGGTGACGCCGGTGGCATCAAGCGCCCTCAGCGCCGCGAACAGCTCGCGGGCGGACCGCCCTGGATCGGTCCGCGAGCCATACCGCTGCACTTCCACCCGTCCGGCTGCCGCCAGGGGCGCCAGTTCCGGCGCGAGAGCCAGCAGATCCTCTTCAGGAGCCAAAATGCCCACGCGCTCCCCCTTTGCCGCCAGCGTTCGGGTATCGGCCGCGACCCGATCGACAACGGCGGCCGCCGCGCCGACATAGAGGGTCAGCTCCGCCTGCGGCGCATAGTGCCGCGTCAGCTGGCCCGGAGCGACCTGCGCCAGGCCGGCACTTCCCTGCTGGCTGAGCGCCACCACTTCGGGCACCACGCTGCGGATCTGTTCCAGCGTCAGGCCACCGGGCCGTCGCATCACCGGCGGATCCACCGTGAAGTCGACAATGGTCGATTCAAGGCCGATGTCGGTCGAGCCGCCGTCCAGGACGACGTCAATGCGGCCATCGAGGTCGGCGAGCACATGGGCGGCCGTGGTGGGACTCGGCCGCGAGAACCGGTTGGCGCTTGGCGCCGCCACCGGCACCCCGGCCATCTCCATCAGCGCGCGGGCCACGCGGTGCGACGGCACCCGCAGGGCCACGCTCGGCAGGCCGGCCGTGACGCTGTCGGGAATCCGGGGCTTCTTCGGCAGGATGATCGTGAGCGGCCCCGCCCAGAACGCCAGGCCCAGCTTGCGCGCCGCTGGTGGCACTTGAGACGCACACATCGACAACTGCCCGATATGCGCGATGTGCACGATCAAAGGGTCGGTGGCCGGTCGGCCCTTGGCGTCGAAGATCCGCGCGACCGCCGCCGGGTCGAGCGCGTTGGCGCCGAGGCCATAAACCGTCTCGGTCGGGAACGCGACCAGTTGCCCGGCACGAAGGGCCTGCGCCGCGTCTTCGACGACCGCGGGATCGGGCTGGGTGGAGTCGACAGTCAGAACGCGGGTGTTCATGGGCTTGGGACTTGGGGCTTGGGGCTTGGGAGCTTCAAAACATCAGAGCCAATCAGCAACTGAATGACCCGACTGTAGCTTCGCACACCTTCTTCGACCCCTTGCGACTTCAGCATCTGATCGTAGGTGGACCAGGCCGCTCGTTCGACCGGTTGGACCAGGGCCTTCAGCCGTTCGCGAATGGCCTGCTGATCCCGGCGCGGACCGTCTGCGAGTTGCTCGAGCACCAGTCGCTGGGTCACTGGCTGCAACTGGTTCGCGGCTTCCGAGACCAGGTCGAGCCACACGCTGTACTCGGCGGCCGGGCCCGCGCGCAGTGCCGAGAGGTAGCCAACAAAGCTGGCATCCGATTCCGGCGCGTAGCCGGACAAATGCGCCCACTCGTGCGCCAGCACCGCTGGACGCTCGGGCCCCGTCAGGTCGGGATTGATCAGGGTCTCGAGGAAGAACGGCGCGAGCTGGCCGCTGACGCCGGAGGCGCGGTAGAACGGCGACAGGATCGACACCTTGGGATTGGCCACCTGGGTGCGGCGCGGGCGTCCCAGTTCGCGCTCCACCTGCTGCAACGCATCGGCCAGTTCCTGCGGCCGTTCACGGATATCCGGAAAGCCCGCCGCGTGCGCCGGCCCGTACGTCCGGTTCGCTTCCCGGACGGCGTGCTCCGCGAGCGCCCGTACCGCGAGCGGCGTGATGCGCGACGCGTCGTAGGGGACGACCGACTCGAGCGGCGGCCGCTGGTAGTTCAGCCCCCACGCGGCGAGGAACCACAGGTACACGGCCGACGCACCGGCCACCGTCGCAAACACGCCGCGCGCGAGCGGCTTGATCGACTTCTCGCGCCGGACACGGCGCAGCCAGTAGATCCATGTCCCGACCACGACCAGCAGCAGCACCGCCAGGGTGACATCGAACAACGCGACCGGAGCACGATTGGACAGCGAGGTGAGGTTGCCCTGGATGAAGGGGTACAGTCCGCGCGCATAGTACCGCTCGACGGTTCGCTCGGAGGGCGGCGCAAGCGCCAGGATCGCGGCCATCGCGATCGACAGCGCGCCGATGATGGCGAACGCCGATGGCTTGCGGCGGGTCATCGTTCCCGCCGGCGTTGCGCTTTGGCCTCCAGCAACAAGCGATCGGCGGCGGCCAGGCTGGCCGCGTCGAGGGTGTCGGTGGTGTGGACGACGCCGACCGTCACCCCGAGCGAGACCTCGCCATGAGCGAGGTGAAACGGCGCGCTGATCGCCGCGCGGATCCGGTTCGCGACGATCTCGGCATCGGCGGCGGTACTGCCCGGGCACAGCGCCGCGAACTCGTCGCCGCCGATCCGGGCCACCAGGTCGTCCTGCCGGACACTGGCGCGCAGCCGCCGCGCGGTCTCGCGTAGGACCTCGTCGCCGGCGGCGTGGCCGAACTGGTCGTTCACCGGCTTGAAGCGATCGAGGTCGCAGTAGAGGATGGCGCCATGCGCGGGCTGTTCGAGCGCGCGAAAAAACGCCTGGCGGTTCGGCAGCCCGGTCAGGTGATCGTGATTCGCCGCGAAATCGAGCGCCGCCTTCTGGTCGAACCAGCGGAACACCAGCTGCGCCGTGTGGCGCGCCACTTCGAGCCCGTGCATGTGCACTTCAGGGTTGGGCCGATCGGCCCGCGTCCAGATGGTAATCAGCCCGCGGCCACCCCGCGCATCGTCAATCGGCTCGATCCAGTACGCGCTCAGCCCGAGGTCCCCGGCCTGGGTTCGAAGCTCAGGCGGCAGGTCATCCAGGTGTTCGGCAGCCAGGCGAATGCCTGACTGGCGCACGGCCGACCACGGCGAGGCGGGCGGCGCGGCGTGACCGCACAACGCGGCCGGCACGTCGCCGGTCGCGACCCAATGCTCTTCGCCGTCCGGATCCGCCCACCAGAGCGCAATGCGTGAGCCCAGCGTCTGCCACGCGAAGATGTCGCAGACATGCCGCATGACGTCGGCGATCCCGCCGTCGCCGAGCATGCTCTCCATGGCGCGCTCGAGGCCGAAGCGACTGTCGGAGTTGCGGCCGAGCGTCATGAACAGGCGCGTCGCGCCGGCCGTGACATTGGCCACCGTGAACTCGAGCCGCAGGTATCCGCCATCGGCACAGCGCAGGCGGAACTCGACCGTGCCGCCGAGGGCCCCGGCCGCGCCGGTGATCGACAGCATCGACGCCGCCCGCGCCTGCTCATCCGGATGCACGAACTCGACGATGTTGCGGCCCACCACCTGGTCCGGAGTGAAGCCGATCATCGCGGTCGACGCGGTGTTGACGTGGTGAATGCGCCCCTGGCCGTCGAACACCGTAATGAGGTCGTTCGTGTTGGCCACGATCGACCGGCACAGGCTATCGAGTTGGGTTGGGGTCACGATTGGAACAGAGTGGTCGGGATGCCGAGATTCGAACTCGGGACCTCCTGCACCCCAAGCAGGCGCGCTACCAGGCTACGCTACATCCCGTCCAGGCTTGCACTGACGGTCTTGCGGGGTAAGTCTCGACAAACCTCAAGGTTTGTCGCCACGGCTATTGATTCTATTTTCTCTTGGCCGCTTTCGCTACTGTCTTCTTCTTGCCTTCGGCGGGCGGTGGCGGCACCAATTGCAGTTCGGCGGCCTCAACCCCGTCCTTCGCCAGAATCTGCAGGATCGACTGCAGCCCGCTCTTCACGTGCCGCAGTTGGTCGCGGACACGATCGCCGGCCACTTCGTCGACGAGGGTCTCGGCGGCGCTGACATCCTGTCCCTCGCCGTCTTCGTCCAACCGGCGGCGGGCGCCCGACAGCGTCAGGCCTTCATCGAAGACAAGTTGCTTGATGCGGAGGACCAGTTCCACGTCCGCGCGCCGATAGACCCGCGGGCCGCCGCCGGCAGGTAACTGGCCGATTTGCGGAAACTCGGCTTCCCAGGACCGCAAGACGTAAGGCTGAACCTGCACCACTTCGCAGACGTCCGCGGCCTTGAATAGCTCGCGCTTGGGTGCAGCCATCGAGGCAATATCCAGCCGGGAGTATAACACGCAGGCCCTAGCGGCCCGACCGCCGCGGCCCCTTACCGGCGCGCGACTTCTTCGACAAACTCGGCTGCGCCGCGCGCGACTTCTGCTTCGCGGACATGGGCTTTCCCTTCGCCTTACCCGCCCCACCAGCCTTACCTGCCTTACCCCTGGTGTGCACCGGCTTGTCCCATGCCCCGGTGTTGCCTGACTTGCTGGCCGCCTTCAAGCGCTCGTGCTTGGACCGTTTCGATCCGGGTCCCTTGCGCACCGGGCTGCGGCGCTCGGGCGCGCGCTCGCGGGCCGTCTTGCGCGCTTCGTCGCCCCGCTGCTCGGCGCGGCCGCGAATCTGAATGCGAATCGGCGCGCCCAGGAACTCGTACTCCTCGCGCAGCCGGTTCTCGAGAAACCGCTCGTACGAAAAATGCAGTTTGGTGAGGCTGTTGGTAAACAGGATGAACGTCGGCGGCGCGACCGCCGCCTGGGCCGCGTACATGACTCGCATGTTGCGGCGGCTGGCGGTCACCGGCGGCGCCGCGCCGGTCGTCTTCTCGATGAAGCGATTCAGCTCGCCGGTCGGCACGCGCTTGCGCGTGGCGGCGTAGACTTTGTCGACCATCTCGAGCAGCTTCGGCGTGCGCTCGCCGGTGGCGGCCGAGATGTGCAGGATCGGCGCGAAGTCAAGGAACTTCAACTGGTAGCGGAGGTTCTCGTCGAACACCTTCGCGGCCTCAGGTCCCTGCTCTTTCATCAGGTCCCACTTGTTGGCGGCGACAATCACGCCGCGGCCCGCGTCCTTCGCGGCGCCGGCAATGGCGCCGTCCTGATCGGTGGGTCCCACGGTGGCATCGATCACGAGCACGACGACATCGGCGCGCTCAATGGCCCGCTTGGCCAGCATGACGCTGAGCGTCTCGACCTGTCCCGACTTCGAGACCTTGCCAGGCTTGCGAATGCCGGCCGTATCGACAATGCGGAACTGGCGCTTGTGCCACATCAGGACCGAGTCGACGGAATCGCGCGTGGTGCCCGGCATCTCGGAGACGATCATGCGCTCCTCGCGCAGCAGCCGGTTGACCAGCGACGACTTGCCGGCGTTGGGCCGCCCGACGATCGCGATGGCGGTTTCGCTCTGGGACTCGTCCGCGGCCTCGACGGCAGCCTCATCGCCGTCCTCGGACTCGGCCGGGTCGACGGCCCGGGCCCGGGTCTGCGGCAGGATCGCCACGATCACTTCGAGCAGATCGCCGACCGCCTGGCCGTGCTCGGCGCTGATCTCGACGACGGAATCGAAACCCATCTGGTACAACTCGAGCGCGCCGTCGCGACCGCGGCGATCGTCCATCTTGTTGATGGCCAGGATGATGGGCACGCCCGTGTCGCGGGCCGCGGCGGCAATCTCCTGGTCGCCGGGGATCAACCCTTCGCGTCCATCGACGACGAAGATGATCAAGTCGGCCGACTTCAGCGCGCGCTGGCCGCGCTCGACGACCAGCTCGTGCAGCGGATCCTCGCTGGCGCCGAACAGGCCGCCGGTATCGGTGAGGTCGAACCGCGCGTCGCCCCAGGTCACGGGATGGGTGATGACGTCGCGGGTGGTGCCGGCAATTGACGTCACGATGGAACGCCGCGCGCCGCTCAAGCGATTGAACAGCGTCGACTTACCGACGTTGGGGCGACCGACCAGCACGACCCGGGGCAAAGGTTTCTGCGACACGATTTCCTCTATCTTACAGGTTTGAAAGGGCTTGCGCGGCAAACTCCCCTACAGCCCTGCACAGGACTGCCGATAAATCCATCCAGACAAAGCACTTATCCGTTTGACACCGTAAGTGCCCTGATTTAAGCTAGTTACACTGATCGAGGAGCGACCAGTCTGCATGATCAAGGTCGACATCGTGAACGAGGTCTCTCGGGTGGCGGACGTCACCAAGGTGAAGGCCGAGCTGGCAGTCGATGCCGTGTTTGAAGCGATGCGTCATTCGATGCAGCGCGGGGAACGCATTGAGCTGCGGGGGTTTGGCGTGTTTCAGGTAAAGCCCCGAAAACGCGGGATTGGCCGCAATCCGCGGACCGGTAAGGAAGTACGCATTCCGCCCGGCCGGACCATTCGCTTCAAGCCCGGCAAGGAACTGCAGAACATCGGTTAACAGCCCGTGTACCCGCCCTCGGGACCTGGCGGTCCCCCGTCTCTCCCCATTCCAGACCCGGTCGATCGGTACGATGACTTCGTACCGGTCTTCGTTCCGGCTGCCCTGGCGCCCCCCGACCACGGCAAGCTGTGGCTGCAACTGCTCCTGCTCGGCGCCACCCTGGTCACGACCACGCTGACGGGTGCCTGCCACTACTACAGCTTCGGCATCGACTTGGCGACGATCAACGACTTGCCGCCGGATGCCGGCGCCGGTGCAACCGCGCTGTTCTCCGACCCCATGTTCTGGGTGGGCGGCCTGTGGTACAGCCTGACCATCCTGGCCATTCTTGGTTGCCACGAGATGGGCCACTACGTGGCCTGCCTGCGGTACGGCGTCGAGGTGACGCGGCCCTACTTCCTGCCGGCGCCGCTGCCGCTCACCGGCACGCTCGGCGCGTTCATCCGCATCCGCTCGCGCATTCCCAACAAGATCGCGCTCTTCGACATCGGCATCGCGGGTCCGCTGGCAGGGTTCGTGGTCGCGGTGCCGGCCTTGTTCATTGGCCTGTGGCTTTCGCGGGTCGACCAGCTGCCGGCGGATTCCTCGAACCTTATGGAACTGGGCGAACCGCTGCTCTTCCGCTTCGCGGCGTGGCTGGTGTGGGGCGAGGTCGCCGACGGCTACACCATCAACATGCACCCCATGGCCTTCGCGGCCTGGTTCGGCCTGCTCGCCACGGCGCTCAACCTGTTCCCGATCGCGCAACTCGACGGCGGACATATTGCCTACGCGGTGTTCGGGCGCCGCTCGACGGCCATCACCATCGTGATGGTGGGGGTGGCGATTGGCCTGACCTTCGTGTCCTCGAGCTGGATCGCCTGGACGGTGCTGCTCGTCCTGATGATCGTGATGATGGGCCCCCGGCACCCGCCGACCCTTGACGAAGATGAACCACTCGACCGCGGCCGGCTGATCCTGGCGGCGGTGGCATTGGTCATCCTGATCGTCTGCTTCACGCCCGCGCCGATCGGACCGTTCCTCGGCGCGTCTTAGGCGTCGAGCCGCGACGCACTTAGGCGTCGAGCACCTCGCGCACTTTGCGCGCCAGCGTGCGCGACGAGAACGGCTTCTGCAGGAACCACGCCGGCAACTTCGCGCCGGCGTCCTGTTCAATGATGTCGTCCGAATACCCCGACACGAACAACACCCGCACGAGCGGCCGCCAGTCGACGATCTTCGCCGCCAGTTCCATCCCGCCGATATTCGGCATGACCACGTCGGTCAGTAACAGCTGGATGTGCCCGGGATGGTCCTGGCAGAGGGTCAGCGCCTCGCGGGCGCTCTCGGCCGACAGGACCGTGTAGCCGTAGCGCACGAGCGAGTGCTCGGCGAACTCCCGCACATCGGCCTGGTCCTCGACAATGAGCACGGTCTCCGATCCCGAGGCGACAGGCGCCTCCTCGTCATCAACGACGGTCACGGCGTCGCGGAGTCCGGTGGAGGGCAACAGCACGTCGAAGGTGGTCCCCTCACCCAGCGTGCTCGTCACCTCGACTCGGCCACCCGACTGGCGAACGATGCCGTAGACGGTCGAGAGCCCCAGTCCGGTGCCCTTGCCCGACGGCTTGGTGGTAAAGAACGGCTCGAAAATGCGCAAGCGGGTCGCGGCGTCCATGCCGATGCCGGTGTCGGTAACCGACAGCCGGGTGTAGGTGCCGGACAGCAGTTCCGTGCCCGCCAACTCGACCGGCATCGTGGCGATTGTCAACCGCCCGCCCCGCGGCATGGCATCGCGGGCGTTGATGGCGAGGTTGAGAATGACCTGCTCGATCTGCGTCGGGTCGGCATGCACCTGGCCCGCCTCCGGATGCAGTTGGTACTCGAGAATCACGTCTTCGCCGATCAGCCGCTGCAGGATGCGCTCGATTTGGCCAATCGCGGCGTTCAGATCCAGCCAGCGCGGTTCCAGCACCTGCTTGCGGGCAAAGGCGAGCAACTGGCGGGTCAGCAGCGCGGCGCGCGTGCCGGCATTGTGGATGTGCCGCAGGTAGATGCCCGAGGTCGCATCGAGCTCGCGCTCGAGCACCGCCTCGCTGTAGCCGTTGATGACAGTCAGGAGGTTGTTGAAGTCATGGGCAATGCCGCCGGCGAGGTGGCCGATGGCCTCGACCTTCTGGGCCTGGCGCAGTTCCGCCTCGGCAAAGCGGACCGCCTCCTCGGCATTGCGCCGTTCGCCGATGTCGCGCAACGCCACCACCACGCCGGTCAGCAGACCCGTGTGATCCACGACCGGCGCGGCGCACCCTTCGACCAGAACCGGGACGTTGTGCGCCAGCAGCATCACCGGGCCAAACCGCAGGACCGCCCGCCCCCGCAGCGCCAGGGTCGCCGGGTGCTCGATCGGCCGCCCCGTCTGTTCGTCGACCAGCTCGATTACCTCCGGCAAGGGCCGTCCCGAGGCCTGCGTCGCCGACCAGCCGGTGAGCGCGGCACAGACCGGATTCATGAAGGTCACGGAACCGGTGGCGTCGGCCGCGATCACACCGTCGCCAATGCTGGCCAGCGTCGTGGCAAAGCGCACTTCGCTCGCCCGCAACCGCTGTTCGAGCGCATGGCGATGCACCGCCATGTCGATGGTGACCACGAGGTCGCGCTCTTGAAACGGCTTGAGCACATAGCCGAATGGCGCCGTGTGCTTGGCGCGCTCGAGCGTCGCGTGATCGGCGTGGGCTGTCAGGAAGACGACCGGGATGTTGAACTCACTGCGGATCAACGCCGCCGCCTCGATGCCGTCCATCGCGCCCTTGAGCCGGATGTCCATCAGCACCAGGTCGGGCCTGGTCAGGCTGGTTGCCCGCAGCGCGCCTTCCCCGGTGTCCTCGATGCCCACGACATCGAACGACAGCCGCCGCAGGCGGTCCTGAATCTCCTCGGCGATCAGGGCCTCGTCTTCGACCACGAGCACACGCGCGTTCGCCACCGCTACCGTGCTCATGCTGCCGGCACCGTGAGCGCGAGCACCGCGCGTGAGCCCCGTTCGGACGGCCGGATCTCGAACTCGCCGTCCACTTGCCGCGTCAACGAACGAATCAGCCGCAACCCGAGCGACGAGACGCTCTGCGCCGCCAGTCCCTCAGGCACGCCGATGCCGTCATCGGCCACCACCAGCTGATGACGGCCATCGGCGGCGCGCCGCAGCGACACGCCGATGCGGCCCTGCGAGCGGCCCTCAAACGCATGCGTGAGGGCGTTGGTGATCAACTCGTTCAGGATCAGGCCGCACGGCACCGCGAGGTCAATGCCCATCAAGACGCTGTCGATGTCGATGGCCAGCTCGATCGGGCAGTCGGGAGAGGTGTAGCTGCGCACCAGGCGCTCGCTGACCGCCCTGGCGTATTCGGCGAAATCCACCGCCGCGAAGTTGTCCGAACGATAGAGCGTCTCGTGCACGAGCGCCATCGAGCGCACGCGGTCCTGGCTGTCCTGCAGGATCTTGAGCGTGGTCTGATCGTCGGTATAGGTCGACTGGAGGTAGAACAGGCTCGAGATGACCGCGAGGTTGTTCTTGACGCGGTGGTGAATCTCCTTCAGCAGCACTTCCTTCTCGTGCAGCGCGTCGAGCACGCGTTCGGCGCGCTTGCGTTCGCTGATGTCGCGGATTGCGCTCGACACCAGCACGCCGTCTTCGGTGTCGAGCGGGCTGAGGCTGACTTCGACCGGAAACTCGCTCCCGTCCTTGCGGCGGCCGAACAACTCGAGGTTGGCCCCCATCGGCCTGACGCCCGGGTGCGCAAAGTAGCGGCCGCGATGCGCAGGATGGCCGCCGCCGAAGCGCTCGGGGATCAGCATCTCGACCCGTCGCCCCAGCAGCTCGCGCCGGTGATAGCCGAAGACCGTTTCGGCCTGGGTGTTGACCAGCACGATCTCGCCGGCCTCGTTGACAATCACCATGGCATCGGGCGCCGACTCGAGGAGCGCCCGGAATTTCTCGTCGGCGCGGCGGCGCTCGGTGATGTCGCGCACGACACAGACCACCAGCCGGCCATCGTCGGTGTCGATCGGACTGAGCAGGATGTCGACCGGAAATTCCGATCCATCAGCGCGACGCGCCGAGAGGTGCAGGCCGGCGCCCATGGGCCGGACCTGCGGGTCGGCCAGATAGCCCGCTCGCCGCCTGGAGTGATGAGCGAAGCGCTCGGGGATCAGCGCCTCGACCAGTTGTCCGGTCAGGGCGCCCTGCGGGTGACCAAACATGCGCTCCGCCTGAGGGTTGGCTTTGCGGATCCGGCCCTCGCTGTCGACGACGAGTAGCGCATCTGGCGTGAACTCAAAGATGCGCTGGTAGATGTCCATCGAGGCCTCCAGCGCGCGCCAATATGACAGAGCTTGACAGTGAGTGACCGAATGCGAGGGCTTGTTCTACCTCGCTCGCGGTCTGGAGTCAACACGACAGAGTGGTGCCCCCGCGAGCATCGAGCAATGCCCGGATGGCTCGTCCCAGTTCGGCGCTCGAGAATGGCTTCTGCAGGAAGGCATCGCCTGACGGTGCGCAACTCTGCTCGAATGGATTCTCCGGGTAGCCGGACACATACAGCACGCGAATTCCGTGGACCATGGCCCGAATATGCGTCGCCAGCTCCTGGCCGCCCATGCCGGGCATGACCAAATCAGTGACGAGCACGTTGAACAGCCCCGGGTTGGCCCGGCAGAGAGCCAGCCCCTCGAGGCCGGTCGAGGCAGCGACCACCGTGAAGCCAAACTGGCGGATGGCGACACCGGCAAACTCGCGCACGTCAGGATCGTCTTCGACCAGCAGCACCGTCTCGCGCCCGGTCACCCGTGGCGCCGGCGGCGAGGCCGGCGACACCACGGGATCCCCCGGCTCGAGCGCCGGCAGGTAGACCTTGAAGACCGTACCCTTGTCGACCGCGCTGAACACCAGCACCCGTCCCCTGGCCTGTTTGACGACCCCGTGCACGGTGGCCAGCCCCAGGCCGGTGCCCTTGCCCTTGGCCTTCGTGGTGAAGAGCGGCTCGAAGATGCGCTTCTGCACGTCGGGGTGAATGCCCACGCCGACGTCGCTGACCGACAACACGAGGTAGCGCCCGGCCGGAATGCTGTCGGCGCTCGCGGTCGGCTCGCTGAAAGTGGCCACCGCCGTCTCGATCACGACGCGGCCGCCGCCGGGCATGGCGTCGCGGGCGTTCAGCACCAGGTTCATCACGATCTGCTCGAACTGTGCGGGCTCCACGTCGACCCGGCCGATGCCGGGTGCCAGCCTGGTGATCAGCCTGATGTCGGCGCCGATCAGGCGCCGCAGCATGTCGGCGATGCCGATCACCAGCGCGTTGGGATCGGGCACGTGCGCGGCCGGCGCCTGCTTGCGGCTGAAGGCGAGCAACTGCGAGGTGATCGCGGCCGAGCGCAGGCCGGCCTGGTGGATGCCGGTCAGCATCTTCGCGACGCGCGGCTCCCAGCCGCCGATCTCGACCAGCGCGTCCGCATAGCCGTTGATGACGGTCAGCAGGTTGTTGAAGTCGTGGGCCACGCCACCGGCGAGGTGTCCGATCGCCTGCATGCGCTGCCCTTCGCGCAGCTGATCTTCCGCGCGCAACGCCGCTTGCTGCGCGTCGATGACGGCCAGCCGCAACCGGCGCAGGCGCCGGCGCAGTTCCGCAGGGTCGGCGGCTTCGTCCTCGACGTCTGGAGATCGTTTGGCCGGCGTGCGGCGTTGCGACAGCATGGTGCTCGTACCACTCGCCGCGTGCACGGGCGCACCGGCCAGGGTGAGACGGATCGGTTGCCCGATCTGTTGAATTACGTAGCGCCGAATTCCGGCACCAACCGTTGGGGGGCAACGGACAGCGACCGCATGCGTCGAAGTCGGGATTCTATGCGGAACTCAGGCGTAGTCAATCACCCGGGCCAGACAGTGTGCAGACTTGTCAATTAATGTCCCCGCGTCATAGCATCGTCAGAGGATCGACATCCACGCCGATCGCCTTTGACGACCTGGTAAATCGGGTCAGCGCCAACTGCAGGCCCTCACGCATGGCCTTGCGGCTGGTGCCCTTCAGGAACAGCTGCACCCGGTGCTCGCCCCGCAGCCTGGTCAGCGGCGCCGGCGCCGGCCCCAGCACGACGAAGCCCCGCGCGCCGCGCATGGCGCCGGCCAGGTCGCGGGCCACGGCCATGGCGCCCTCGAACGTCTTGTCGCGGACAACCACGTTGACGATGGCCACCTGGGGTGGGTAGCGCATGGCCCGGCGGAACTCGACTTCCTTGTCGTAGAACGCCCGGTAGTCCTGGTCGCAGGCCAGGCGCACGCTGTAATGCTCGGGGACGAGCGACTGGATGATCGCCTGCCCGCGGCGCTCGCCGCGGCCGGCGCGCCCGGCGACCTGGGTCAGCAGCTGGAAGGTGCGCTCGGCCGAACGGAAGTCAGCCAGCCCGAGGCCGACATCGGCGGAAATCACGCCGACCAGTGTGCACTCCGGAAAGTCGTGGCCCTTGGCGATCATCTGGGTGCCGATCAGCACGTCCACCTCGCGGCGGGCGACCTGCTCCAGGATTTCAACCAGGCTCCCCTTCCGACGGACCGTGTCGCGATCGACCCGCGCCACGCGGGCATCGGGGAAGGCCTGGCGAACCTCGGCCTCGACGCGCTCGGTGCCGAAGCCAATGCGCTCCATGTACGGCGCCGCGCATTTCTCGCACGCCTTCGGCACCAGCTTCGAGAAGTTGCAGTAGTGGCATCGCCCCCGCCAGCCTCCGCGCTCCGCGCTTCGGCCGGGCAAGCCCTGAGTTCCGTGGATGGTGAGTGTGACGCTGCAGTTGGGGCACTCGAGGCTGGCGCCGCATTGACGGCACAACACCGACGTGGCGAAGCCGCGGCGGTTGAGCAGGATCAGTGATTGCTGCCCTTCGGCCAATCGCGCCGCCATCGCCTCGCGCAGGGCGCGGCTCAACACCACCTCGGCGCCGGCCTCGGCAATCTCGTGGCGCATGTTGACGACCTGGACCTCTGCCATCGGCCGGTCGAGCACGCGCCGGTGCAGCGTGACCAGCGAGTAGCGGCCGTCGAGCGCGTTGGTGTACGACTCGAGCGTCGGCGTCGCCGAGCCAATCACCACCAGCGCGCCGGTGAACTTGCCCCGCATGATGGCGACATCGCGACCGTGGTAGCGCGGGGTTTCGTCCTGCTTGTACGAGGTGTCGTGCTCCTCGTCCACGATGATCAACCCGGGATTGGCCAGCGGCGCGAACACGGCCGAGCGCGTGCCGATCACGACATCGACCTCGCCGCGGCGGATGCGGTGCCACTGGTCATGGCGCTCGCCGTCCGACAGGCCGCTGTGCTGAATGGCCACGGCGGTCCCGAAGCGCGCGCGAAACAGGGCCGCCACCTGCGGCGTCAGCGCAATCTCCGGCACCAGCATCAACACCCCGCGCCCGGTCTGCCGGACCGCGTCGGCCAGCCGCAGGTAGACCTCGGTCTTGCCGCTGCCGGTGACGCCGTGCACCAGCGCCACGTGAAAGGCGCGGGCGACGGCGTGCGGCAACAGCTGCGACATCGCCGCTTGTTGTTCGTCCGTCAGCGCGCGCGGCCCGGCACTGGCCGACGGGGTGTGAGCGGTGACCGCGTGCTCGAAGGGATCGCGGTCGACGCGGTCGTGGCGGATCGCCACGTAGCCCAGGTCCGCCAGCCGTGTGACGGTCGCGCTACCGATGCCCTGCGCCCCGAGTGCCGGCACGGTCATGCCCTCGGGGGCCGCCTGCAGCAACTGCAGCGCCTGCAACTGCTTCGCCCCCAGCGCCGGCAAGGTCCGGCTAAAGCCGGACACCACATCAACATCTGAGGTCCCGGACGTCGATGTGGTGTCCGGCTTGAGCCGGACCACTCCCGCCTCGGTCAACGCAACCACGCGCACCGTCTTGAATCGATCGACGCGGTTCGACAGCCCGTACGGCGGCAGGGCCGCCGCGAGCGCCGACCCGGGGCCCGCGAGGTAGTAGTCCGACACCCACTGGGTGAGCTTGACGACATCGGGCGGCACGAACGCGCCGGCGTCCAGCACCTGGAGAATGTCCTTGAGCTTGAACGAGGTGTCGGCGGCGCTCACCTGCCCCACGGCCACGCCAGTGAGCTTGCGTGGGCCGAGCGGCACCACCACGCGCGCCCCGGGCGCGGGCATGGCCAGTTCAGGCGGGACGCGATACGTCAGCAAGCCGAGCGCGGGCACCGGCACCGCGACGGACACGAGGCGATCGGCCACGGTGACCTACGCGTCGCCTTGGAGGATGGCGCGAACCAGCTTCATGTCTTCCCACACCTCGCGCTTGGCCGAGGGGTTGCGCAACAGGTAGGCGGGATGGAAGGTCGGAATGAGCGTCGTGCCGCGGTAATCGAACCGCCGTCCGCGCAGCCGTGTGATGGGATCGGTCGTCTTCAACAAGCACTGCGCCGCGAACTTGCCGAGCGGCACGATCACGGCCGGCTGGATGACGTCGATCTGCCGGAACAGGTACGGCTCGCAGGCCGCCACCTCGTCTGGCTCGGGATTACGGTTCTCCGGCGGCCGGCACTTGATCACGTTGGCAATGTAGACCTGCTCGCGCGACAGCCCGATGGCCTCGATGATCTTGGTGAGGAGCTGTCCGGCACGGCCCACGAATGGCTCGCCGCGCTTGTCTTCCTCTTCGCCAGGCGCCTCGCCCACGAACATCAGGCGCGCCTTGTGGTGGCCCACGCCGAACACGATCTGCGATCGGCCCTGCGTGCAGAGCTTGCATCGCATGCAGGCGGGGCCGATGTCGGCCTTGATGTCGTCAAGGGATTCGGCTGGCTGCAATGTGGCGTCCGCCTTCAGGCGGACCGGGTCGGTCTGGCTAAAGCCAGACACCACATCGGCGCCAACCGCGGTACTCGGCAATGTGGCGTCCGGCTTTAGCCGGACCTCGGCCATCCGCGCGCGCCAGGCGGGATCGCGGCTGAGACCGGTGACGCCCAGGTCGGCGTAGTAGCGCAGGTGATCGGCAATCTCGCGTGACATCGCTCAGGCCTTCGCCGCCGCATCGCGCGCGGGCACGGCGGTCAACAACTGTTCGACGCGGTCGAGAATGCGGGCCGCCACGGCGCTCTTGCTTTGCAGGGGCACGTCTTCCACGCCGGCCTGCGAGACAATCGACACGACGTTGGTGTCGAGGTCGAATCCGGCGCCCGGGCGCGACACGTCGTTGGCCACGATCAGATCGACCGCCTTTTTCTCGAGCTTCCCTTGCGCGTAGCTCACGACGTCGTGGGTCTCGGCCGCGAACCCCACCAGCACGGGAACCCCCTGCGCCCGCGACGGCAGGCGGCCCACGTCGCCCAGGATGTCCCGGGTGCGCTGCAGCGTGATGGTCAGCTCGCCGTCGGCCTTCTTGACCTTCTGCACTGCCGGCGCCACCGGCGTGTAGTCGGCGACCGCGGCCGACATGATCACCGCATCCTGCGACTCGGCCCTGGCCATCACGGCCGTGTGCATCTCGGCGGCGCTGCGCACCGCGACCAGCTCGGCGCCCCGTGGCGCGGCCAGGTGCGTCGGGCCCGTGACCAGCGTCACGGTCGCGCCGCGCCGAAGGGCTTCGGCGGCCAACGCATATCCCATGCGCCCGCTCGAACGATTACCGACAAAACGCACCGGGTCGATGTCCTCGAACGTGGGGCCTGCCGTGACCAGCACGCGGCGTCCGGCGAGGGTGTTCCGGCCTTGCGACCGCAACACCATCTCGGCAGCGGCCACCACATCCTCGGGCTCGGCCAGCCGGCCCTTGCCGATCCAGCCGCACGCCAGGTAACCCGACCCGGGATCGACGACGTGCACGCCCCGCGACATGAGGGTCTCGAGATTCTTGGCCACGGCCGGATGCTCGAACATGTTGGTGTTCATGGCCGGCGCAATCAGCACCGGGGCCCGGGTCGCCACGAACAGCGACGACAGAAAGTCGTCGGCCAGGCCGTTGGCAAACTTGCCGACGGTATTGGCGGTCGCCGGCGCCACCAGCAGCAGGTCGATCGTCGAGGCAATCGAGATGTGCTCGATGTCGGCATTCGCGCCGGCCTTCCACTGGTCGGTGATCACCTGGCGCCGGGTGATCGCCTCGAACGTCAGCGGGCCGACGAACTGGGTCGCCGAATGGGTCATCACCGCGACCACCTCGTGGCCGTTCTTCTGGAGACCGCGCGCGATCTCGACCGCCTTGTAGGCGCCGATGCCGCCGGTTACGCCGAGTGCGATGAATGCCATGATTCGTTCTTCGTTCTTCGTTCTTCGTTCTTCGTTCTTCGTTCTTCGTTCTTCGTTCTTCGTTCTTCGTTCTTCGTTCTTCGTTCTTCGTTCTTTGTTCTTCGTTCTTCGTTCTTTGTTCTTCGTTCTTCGTTCTTTGTTCTTCGTTATTTCTCAAACGACCGAATAATCTCTTCCGCGATCGGAGTCATGCGGTGGGTCCGTGACCGCTCGGCGGCGATGATCTCCTGCAGCCGCACCACGGTCGGCTCGAGCCGGTCGTTGATCACCACGTAGTCGTAATCGACGTAGGCGCCCACTTCGGCGCGCGCGGCCGCCAGGCGCCGCTGCATGGCCTCTTCGCTGTCGGCGCTGCGCCCGCGCAACCGCCGCTCGAGAATCGGGAACGACGGCGGCAGGACGAAGATGGCCGTGTGGTCAACGCCGGTCGCCGCCACCTGCCGGGCGCCCTGCACATCGATCACCAGCACCACATCCTGGCCCGACACCAGCAACGCTTCCGTCTCGGAGCGGCAAGTGCCATAGAGGTTGCCGAAGACGTCGGCCCACTCCAGGAAATCGTGCCGCGCGATCATCTCTTCGAACTCGGGGCGGCTGACAAAATTATAGTCGACGCCGTCGCGCTCGCCGGCGCGAGCCGACCGCGAGGTGTACGAGCGCGACATCCGCAGGTTCGGCAGAATCTGCACCAGCCGCTCGGCCAGCGTGGTCTTGCCCGTGCCTGACGCGGCCGAGATGATGAACAGCAAGCCGCGGTCGGTGGTGATCGTCATCCGCGTTGATTACTCCACATTCTGCACCTGCTCGCGCATCTTCTCCATCTCGGCCTTGGCCTGGATGACGACCTCGGAGACGTGCAGGCCGTCGGCTTTCGACCCGATGGTGTTGACCTCGCGATTCATCTCCTGCAGCAGGAAGTCGAGCTTGCGCCCGCACGGCTCGGCGCTGTCCGAGAGCGCGTCCCAGTGCGCCAGGTGGCCATGAAAGCGGGTCACTTCTTCGCTGATGTCCGAGCGCTGCGCCACGCGCACCACCTCCTGCGACAGGGCCGCCTGGTCCACCGGCAGCGCCAGCGCCATCTCGCGGGCCCGCTCCAGCAGGCGCGCTTCGAGCTCGGCACGCCCCGTGTCGGCGGCCGCCGCAATGCGCAGAATCAGGTCGTTGAGCAGGGCCTTGCGGGCATCGAGGTCGGCGCGCAGGTGCTGGCCCTCGCGCACGCGCATGCGCTCGAGCTGCTCGATGGCCGCGTCGACCGCCGCCTCGACGGGTCCCGCCAGTGCGTCGGCCAGTCCCGTAGCTTCCGGCAGCTGATCGTGGATGGTCAAGGCCTGCGGCAGGCGCAGCAGGTCGCCCGGCGTGAGCGTGCCGCTGATGAGGCCCTTGGACCGCGCCTGCTCCATGGCCGCCGACAACGCCTGCGCGAACTCCGCATTCAATTCGACCCTCGGCGCCGAGACTTGCCGCGTCTGCAGCGACACGCCCATCTCAATGCGGCCGCGGCCGACCCGCTTCTGCACCAGCGCCCGCAGCGGCGGCTCGAGCGCCGCCAGCGACGTCGGCAGGCGCAGCTGCAAGTCAAGGAAGCGGTGATTGACGGCGCGAATCGTGACCCCGATCGTGCCGCGCTCCTCGTCGCGCGTCAGCGAGGCAAAACCGGTCATGCTTTTGATCATAGGGCGCTCTCGGCTTTCTTGCGCCCTGCCCTGAGCGCAGTCGAAGGGATCTCCGCTTTCGGTTCCTTGGCATCGGGCCGCGCTTCGAGCAGTTGCATCTGGTGCAGCCGCGCGTAGGCGCCGCCGGGCCGCGCCACCAGCTCGTCGTGCTTGCCGATCTCGACGACCGTGCCCCGCTCCAGCACGATGATCGCATCAGCCTTCTGCACCGTCGACAAGCGGTGTGCGATGACAAACGAGGTGCGGTTCATCATCAGGGTCGCGAGCGCTTGCTGTACCAGGCGCTCCGATTCGGAATCGAGGGCCGAGGTGGCCTCGTCCAGGATCAGCAGCGGCGAGTTCTTGAGCAGCGCGCGGGCAATCGCCAGCCGCTGCCGCTGGCCCCCCGACAGCCGCTGTCCGCGCTCGCCAATCGTGGTCTCGTAGCCGTGGGGCTGCAAGACGATGAAGTCGTGCGCGTTCGCCGCGCGCGCCGCAGCCTCGATCGCCGGCAGGCCGGCGCCCGGGGTGCCGTAGGCGATGTTGGCGGCGATGGTGTCGTCGAACAGTACCGTCTCCTGCGTCACCATCCCAATCTGCGCGCGCAGCGAGGCCAGCGTGACGTCGCGGATGTCGCGGCCGTCGATCGTGATGGCGCCGCTCGTCACGTCGTAGAACCGCGGCAGCATGTTCACCAGGGTCGTCTTGCCCGCGCCGCTGCGGCCGACGATCGCCACCATCTGCCCGGCTCGCACCGTGAACGACACGCCGCGCAGCGTGCTGCGCCCGTGACCATCCTCGTACCCGAAACTCACATCGGCGAACTCGATGGCGCCGGTGAACGGCGGCAACACCACGGCGCCCTCGCGCTCGCGCACCTCGGTGTGGGTGTCGAGCAACTCGAAGATGCGTTCGGACGCGGCCATCGCCTGCTGCAGGTTGGCGTTGACGCGCGACAGCTTCTTGACCGGCCCGTACATCAGCAGCAGCGCCGCCAGGAACGAGGTGAACTCCCCCGCGGTCAGGCGCCCCTGCGCGATCTCGCGGCTGCCGTACCACAGCGCGCCGGCAATGGCGACGCCGCCGAGAAACTCCATCAGCGGCGGCAGCGTCGCCAGCACGCGGGTGACTTTCAGGTTGGTGCGAAACAGGGTCGCCGAAGCGCGCTCGAACTTGGTCGCCTCGCGCCCCTCCGCGCCGAAGGCCTTGACGATACGATGGCCGGTGAAGGCTTCGCCGGCCACGTGCGACATGTGTTCCTGCGCCTCCTGGCTCCAGCGCGAGACCGTCCGCACCCGCTTGCCCAGGCGGACGATGGGGTACACCACCAGCGGCGCGGCCGTCATGCACACCAGCGCCAGCTTCGCGTCGTAGTAGAACAGCAACCCGGCGCAGCCCAGCAGCGTCAGCGACTCGCGCGCCAGGTCACCGATGGTCTCCGAGACCGCACGCTGCACCATGCCGACATCGTTGTTGATGCGCGACAGCAACTGGCCGGCGGTGCGGCGCGCGAAGAACGCCGCCGACTGGTCGAGCATGTGCCGGAACAGCTGGTTGCGAACCACCATCACCACGCGATGACCGAGGCCTTCCATCAGGTAGCTCGAGAAGTACGATCCGAGCCCCTTCAGCAGGTTGACGATGAGAATGGCCGCGGCCACCGACGCCAGGTTCCCGCCCGTCGGCAGCACATCGTCGATGATCGGCTTGATCAGGTAGGCCAGCGCCGCCGAGGCGGCTCCGTACACCACCATCGCCACTGCCGCACCGGCAATGACCGCCTTGTGGGGGGTGGCGTAGCGAAGGAGGCGAAGAAAGGGGTTCATCAGCGGGTGTCAGACACCCTATACCCTCTCGGATGGGTCGAATGCCACTGCCAGGCGTGGCGCACGATCACCTCGAGGTCCGCATACCGGGGGGTCCACTTCAGCTCGCGCTGGGCGCGTTCGCTCGCGGCATACAACATGGCCGGGTCCCCTGGCCGCCGCGGCGCCGCCTCCCACGCCACCGGCTTGCCGACGACCGCGCTGACCGTGTCGATGACGGCGCGCACCGAGTGCGGCGTGCCGGTGCCGATGTTGTACGCCGACGATGCCGCCCCGGCCTCGAGTGCGGACAGGGCGCACAGGTGCGCTTCGGCGAGGTCGCAGACGTGAATGTAGTCGCGCTGACAGGTGCCGTCCGGGGTCGGGTAGTCCTCGCCAAAGACCTTGAGCGGCCGGCCACCAATGGCCGCCTGGATGGCCAGCGGAATCAAGTGCACTTCCACCGCATGGTCTTCGCCGATGGTGCCGTCGGGATGGGCGCCGGCGGCGTTGAAGTAGCGCAGCGCCATCCACGTGAGGCCATAGGCGCGTTCGAGATGGGGCAAGGCGCGCTCGATGGTCAGCTTGGTCTCGCCGTAGGCGTTGATCGGCTGCTTGTCGAGCGACTCGTCAATCGGCACGCGCGACGGCTCGCCGTAGACGGCGCAGGTCGACGAGAACACGAACCGCTTGACACCTTCCGCGCGCATCGCTTCGAGCACGCCAAGGGTGCCGACCACGTTGTTCTGGTAGTAGTCGATTGGCTTCTGCACCGACTCGCCGACGGCCAGCCACGCGGCGAAGTGCATGACCGCGTCGGCCCGGTGATCGACGAGCAGCCGCCGGACCGCCGCGACGTCGTGAATGGCGGCACGGACCAGGGGGACGCCGCTGGGCACTGCTTCTTCGTGTCCGGCCGACAGGTCGTCGAGCACCGCGACCGCGTGCCCGGCATCGACCAACGCACGCACCGCGTGGCTGCCGATGTACCCCGCGCCCCCGGTCACCACCACGCGTGACATGTGGCTACCGGCCGATCGAGAAGTACGTGAAGCCCAGCGCTTTCATCTGGTCTGACTGGTAAATGTTGCGGCCATCGAACACGACCGGGGTCCGCATCAACTTCTTGATCCGGGCAAAGTCGGGCTCGCGGAACTCCTGCCACTCGGTGACCACGGCCAGGGCATCGGCGCCCTTGAGGGCGTCGTAGTTGCGGTTGCTGTAGGTGATCCGGTTGCCGAAGATGCCCTTCGCCGTCTTCATGGCCTCGGGGTCGAAGGCCTGGACCTTGGCGCCCTTCGCGAGCAGCGCTTCGATGATCGGCACCGCCGGCGCCTCGCGCATGTCGTCGGTCTTCGGCTTGAAGGCGAGGCCCCACACGGCGATGGTCTTGCCCTTGAGGTTGGCGCCGAAGTGGGCCTCGATCTTCTTCACCAGCACGCGCTTCTGGTTCTCGTTGACCGCGTCGACGGCCTTGAGAATCTTGAAGTCGTATTTCTTGTCGGCCGAAAACTTGGTGACGGCCTTGACGTCCTTCGGAAAGCAGCTGCCGCCATAGCCGACGCCCGGAAACAGGAACGACGTGCCGATGCGGCGATCGGCGCCCACCGCCTGGCGCACGCGATCGACGTCGGCCCCGAACAGGTCGCAGACGTTGGCAATCTCGTTCATGAACGAGATCTTGGTGGCGAGAAAGGCATTCGAGGCGTACTTCGACAGCTCCGCGCTCGGGCAATCCATCACCATGATCGGCGCGCCGGTGCGCGTGAACGGCTTGTGGAGCTTGACCATCAGTTCCGCCGCGCGCGGGTCCTCGGCGCCAATCACCACGCGATCGGGCTTCATGAAGTCGTCAACCGCGGCGCCCTGCTTCAGGAACTCGGGATTGCTGACCACGCTGAAGGGATGGGTGGTCTCGCGCCGCACGACCTCGCGGACCTTTTCGGCCGTGCCGACCGGCACCGTGCTCTTGTTGACAATGACCTTGTAGCCGTTCATGGCGCGGGCAATCTCGCGCGCCACGCCCATGACATGCCGCAAGTCGGCCGAACCGTCTTCGCCCTGCGGGGTGCCGACGGCAATGAAGACCACCTCGGAGGCACGGACGGCCTTGGGCAGTTCGGTCGTGAACACCAGGCGGCCCTCGGTCTTGTTCCGCTTGACCATTTCTTCCAGGCCGGGCTCGAAAATCGGGATCTTGCCGCGCCGCAGCATGCGGACCTTGGCGGCGTCCTTGTCGACGCAGGTCACATCATTTCCCGACTCGGCCATGCAGGCGCCGAGGACCAGCCCGACATACCCTGTCCCGATTACCGCGATCTTCATTCCACCCCCAAAACACGAAAGCGTATCACCCGGGCCGTAGGCTGTCAACATACTGAACCACAAGGACTTGTTGGTCTTGTGGTATCGCTTCTGGTACCCTTTCGCGGTGCGGATCCTGGTGGACTACCGTCCGGCGCTACGCGAACGGACGGGCGTCGGTGAGTACGTTCATGAACTGGTCAGGGCGCTTGGCACCGGGACCGGTTCCGGCGACCCCGTCACGCTGTTCACCAACTCGTGGAAGGACCGACCCTCGGCCACCCTTGCCAGCGACCTGCCCTCGGCACGCATTGTCGACGCCAAGGTGCCGGTGCGGGCCCTCGTCTGGGCTTGGAACAGGATGGAATGGCCACCGGTGGAGTGGTTCGCTGGCCCGCACGACGTCGTCCACAGCCAAAGCCCGATGCTGATCCCGAGCCCGGCGGCGCGGGTCGTGACGATCCATGACCTGGATTTTCTCCGGCATCCCGACCACATGTCGGCCGAGATCCGTCGCGATTACCCACGGCTGGCCCGCTCGCACGCCTCCCGTGCCGACGCCATCATGGTGTCGTCGCACTACGCCCAAGGCGAGGTGACCCGCGAACTGGGCGTGACGCCGTCTCGGGTCCACGTGTGTCCGCCGGGACGCCCCCACTGGTCGGCGGAAGTGGCGGCGCGCCAGGCGGTGCGGCGCGGCACGCACATCCTGTTCATGGGCACCCTGAACCTCCGCAAGAACGTCGGCACGCTGCTCGAGGCCTATGCCCGCCTGCGGGCACAGGTGCCGGATGCGCCGAAACTGATCCTCGCGGGCCACCCCACCGCGGCCTCGGCCCGGTGGCAGGCACGCGCGAACGAGCCGCCCCTGGCGGGACACGTCGAGATCACCGGCTACGTGCATCCAGGCCGGAAGATCGAGCTCTTTGCCAACGCGCGCATGCTGGTGCTGCCGTCGTACGAGGAAGGTTTCGGGCTGCCGGTCCTGGAGGCGATGGCCTGCGGCGTGCCGGTGGTGGTGTCGTCGCGTGGCTCCTTGCCGGAAGTGGCGGGCGGCGCGGCCGAGCCTATCGATCCCGACGATGCCGAGGCCATGGCGGCGAAGATGCGCGCGTTGCTCGACGACCGCACGGCCGACGCCGCGGCGCAGCGCGGCCTGCTGCAGGCATCGCAGTACAGCTGGGCGGCTTGCGCGGCCGCGGCCCGGCGGGCTTATGCCTCGGCAATGGAGGTCCATGCGCATCGCGGTTGACGCGCGCGAGCTCTGTGGCCACCCGACCGGCGTCGGGCGCTATCTCGGCGAACTGCTCACTGAATGGATCGACGAGCCGAACGCCCGGCGGCACGACTGGACGCTCTATGCGCCGTCCATGCCGAACGTCCCGGAGGCCTGGCGATCGCGGGTCCGTATTGTCGCCGGCCGCGGCGGCACCTCGTGGGAACAGTGGGCGTATCCTCGGGCGCTGGCGGCGGAACGGCCCGACGTCCTGTTCGCGCCGGCGTACTCCGCGCCGCTCACCGCGCCGGCACCTGTGGTCCTGACCGTTCACGACGTCTCGTTCTTCGCGCACCCGGAGTGGTTCTCGAGGCGGGAAGGGACCCGCCGCCGCCTGCTCACGGGCTGGTCCGCCCGCCGCGCCGCGGCCGTCATTACCGACACGGCGTTTTCACACGGCGAGATCGTTCGTCACATCGGGTTGCCGGCCGGACGCGTGCGCGTCATCCCGCTCGGCATGCGGCAAGCGAACCAGCAGGCGGCCGGCGGCGGCCTGACCGATCCGGGCCTCGCGGACGAGCGTGAACCAATCGTGCTATACGTTGGCTCGGTGTTTGAACGACGAAGGGTTGATCAGTTGATGGCGGCTTTCGATACGGTGGCCGATCGCGTGCCGGCGGCGCGGCTCGAGGTGGTCGGCGAGAACCGCACCCGGCGGCCACGACTCGACCTGGAGGCGTTGCGCCGGCGGTCGCGTCACGGCGACCGCATTCACCTGCATGCCTACGTGGATGAGCCGACGCTCGCCCGTCTCTACGCGCGGGCGTCGGTGTTCGCCTTCCTCTCTGAATACGAAGGCTTCGGATTGCCGCCGCTCGAGGCGCTCGCCGCCGGTGTACCGGCGGTGATGCTCGACACGCCGGTGGCGCGAGAAACCGCCGGGGCCGCGGCCCACTACGTGCCGGCGACAGCGGGGCGCGACGCGATTGCCGCGGCCCTGGTCACGGTGCTGACCGATGCCGGCGTGCGCCGCGACCTGCTGGCACACGCGCCCGCGGTGCTGGCGCAATACGCCTGGCCGTCGACGGCGGCGCAGACCCTGTCGGTGATCGAAGGAGCGGCAGTTGGCCGATAACCTCTCCTCCCTCGCGATCATCATCGTCACCTACAACTCGGCGACCGAGATCGGCCCGTGCCTCGACTCGCTGGTCGGCCACACGGATCCCTTTCCGACCACCATCACGGTGGTCGACAACGCGTCGAGCGATGGCACCGCCGACCTGGTGCGGCACCGCTGGCCGAGCGTGCAGGTGATCAGCTCGCCCACCAACGTGGGCTTCTCGCGCGGCAACAACCTGGGGATTCGCGCCACGACCGGCGACTACGTGCTGCTGATGAATCCCGACACGGTGGCGCCCCCCGGCGCCATCCAGACGCTGGTGCGGGGACTGGCCGGCCACCCCGAGGCCGCCATTGCCGGCGCCCGGCTCCTCAGTGAACGGGGTTTCCCCGAGCTGTCGTGGGGCGACCCGATCGGGCCCTGGAACGAGCTCAAGCGCAAGGTCTTCTCGACGCTGTACTACCGCAAGATTCGCCGGATCGTCCGCAAGGTGGACAAGCTGAGCCGGCTGGCGCGCGAGGTCTGGTGGGTCAGCGGCGCCTGCATGGTGATTCGCCGGCCCGATCTCGAGGCGGTCGGCCTGCTCGACGAACGCTACTTCATGTACACCGAGGACGTGGATCTGTGCGTGGCCGTGCGCAAGCGCGGGCGCACTGTCCTGTATGTCGCCGGCGCCGAGGTGCTGCACTATCGCGGCCGTTCGGCGGCGCGCAATCCGGCGACCGAGCGCATGTATCGCAAGAGCCAGGTGGCGTACTACGAGAAGCACCTGCCCCGCTGGGCCGGCCTGCTGCGCGCCTACCTGAAGGTCACCGGCAAGCCGTACGCGGATTGACATGCGCATTGCGATCGACGCCCGCAAGCTGCGCGACTTCGGCATCGGCACCTACATCCGCAACATCCTGATCGAGCTGTCGCGGCTCGATCAGGCGACCGAGTACGTGGTGTTGTGCCGGCCTGAAGACCAGGATTCGGGCGACGTGCTGGGACGCAATTTCCGGATGGTGCCGGAGGCGGCGCCGACCTACTCCATTGCCGAGCAGTACCGCATTCCGCTGTCGCTGGCGCGCGAGCGGGTGCAGATGGTGCACGAGCCGCACTACGTGCTGCCGCCGGCGATTCGCTGCCGGTCGGTCGTGACCATTCACGACTGCATCCACCTGATGTTTCCGCAGTACTTGCCGGGCAAGCTGGCCTACGTCTACGCGAAGGGCTCGATGTGGAGCGCGACGCGCAAGGCCGATCGCGTGCTGACCGTGTCGGAGGCCTCGAAGCGCGACATCCTGCGCTTCTTCGACATCCCGCCCGAGAAGGTCGAGGTCATCTACAACGCGATCGACGAACGCTTCCTCGGCCCGGCCGACGCCGTGCGCATGGACCTGACCCGCCAACGCTACCAGCTCGACCACCCGTTCGTGCTCTACGTCGGCAACATCAAGCCGCACAAGAACATCGAGCGGCTGGTCGCGGCATTCGCGCTGGCCAGGAAAGACGGCCCCGACGACCTGAAGCTGATCATCATCGGCGACGAGTTGTCGAAGTACCCGGTGCTGCGCCAATCGGTGCATCGCCACAAGCTCGACAAGCACGTGCGCTTCCTGGGCTACCAGCCGCAGGAGACGCTGGCCGCGTTTTACCGGCTGGCGCGCGCCTTCGTGTTTCCGTCGCTGTACGAGGGCTTCGGCCTGCCGCCGCTCGAGGCCATGGCGTGCGGCACGCCGGTCGTCACCTCGAACGTGTCGTCGCTGCCAGAGGTGGCGGGCGGCGCGGCGCTGTTGGTGGACCCGTACGACGCCGAGGCCATCGCCAACGGCATCGTCCGCGCGGTGACCGACGAGGCGCTGCGCGCCGACCTGATTGCCAAGGGGCTGGCCCGCGCCCACGACTTCTCGTGGAAGCAGAGTGTCGGGAAGATTCACCAGATTTACATGGACGTGGCGAACCGGTAGGCGCGCCGTTGGCGCGGGGGGCGGCCGCTTCGCGGCCGTTGAGGTCGGCCGCCTGCGACGGCCATCCTGGGGCTCGCGGCTGGCGCCGCTCGTGCGGATCAGTACTTCAAGACTCGCAGGCCGGGTACTCTCGAGAAGTCTTTGACGTTCCTCGTCACCAACGGCGCGTCATCGAGCGTGGCCGCCGTCGCAATCAGCAGGTCCATGGCAGCGACGGGACGGCCGCCCCGCGCGGTGGCGGCGAAGAGCCGGGCGTAGGCTGCCGCAAACCGGTCATCCGGATAGGCCACCAGGAATCCCGACAGCAAGTGGTCGAGCGTCTCGTGTTCCCGAAGCGGGTGCCGCGATAGCTCGGGACCGGCTCGAAGCTCGCACACCACGTGCACCGAGACCCCGAGGATCTCGCTCGGATCAAGCGACTCGATCAACTCGAGCGCCTCGCCCGGTCTCGCACTCGTTGTCTCTCGGTGCAAATCGATGAGGAACGAGGTGTCGACGTGAATCACAATTTCGCCGCTCGTGCCGGCGACAACTTCCGCGCCTGCACCTGCCGCTCCATGGCGTCGAGCGTTTCTGGGCTCAGCCGGCTCTTTCTGAGCAGTGCCAGAAAGCGGCCCGCCGTGGGCTGAGGCCTGAAGTGCGCCTTGATCACCTGCGAAAACGACTGCCCCTCGGCCTTCTGGCTCGAAAGTAGTCCGTACGCCTCCATGTCGATGGTGATGGTTTTGACTGCCATGCACTTATCATGCACTTAGAGGCAATGCGGGTCAACTGCCGGCCATCGGCGAATTTCTACCCGGGAGGTGATGGGCGTCAAGAGCCCCCACGAGGCCGCGGAGCGGCCGAGCCCCACGAAGGGCGAGCCCGAGCCCCACGCGCGCCAAAGGCGCGCGCCCTGTATGATCCCCAGGTGCGCGTCGCCCTCATCCACGACTGGATCACCGGTATGCGCGGTGGGGAAAAGGCGCTCGAGGTCTTCTGCGAGCTGTTCCCCGCTGCCGACCTGTTCACCCTGGTCTACCTGAAGGGCACGGTCACGCCGATCATCGAGCGGCGCCTGGTGAAGAAATCCCCGATTCACTGGCTGCCGTTTGCCGGCACGCTCTATCGGCAATACCTGCCGCTCTTCCCCATGGCCGTCGAGCAGTTCGACCTCGATGGCTACGACCTGGTGATCAGCACGAGCCACTGCGCGGCCAAGTCGGTGGTCGTGACCGGGCGTGCCCGGCACCTCTGCTATTGCCTCACGCCAATGCGGTATGCGTGGGACCAGTTCGACGCCTATTTCGGGCCCGAGCGGGTTGGCCGGGTCCCGAGCGCCTTGCTCAGGCCGGTGCTGGCCGGCCTGGCCCGCTGGGACCGCGCGACCGAGGGCCGGGTACACCGCTATCTTGCTATCTCTCAATATGTTGCGCGGAGGATCGCGCTGTACTATAATCGTCAGTCGACCCTTGTCTATCCACCGGTCGATACGGAGTTTTACGCCCCTGACGCCGCCAGCCCACCGCAGCCGGAGCTTTCGGTGAGCCACCAGCCTCACTTTCTCGTCGTGTCGGCGCTCGTGCCCTACAAGCGCGTGGATCTGGCCATGATGGCGGCCCGCCAGGCCGGGGTGCGCCTCACCGTGGTCGGCAGCGGCCCCGAACGCCAGAACCTGGAGCGCCTGACCGGCGACGGCATCGAGCTGGCCGGCTGGCGGACGGACGAGGAGATTCGCGACTTGTATCGCACATGTACCGCCGCCATCCTCCCCGGCGAGGAAGACTTCGGCATCGTGCCGGTCGAGGCCCAGTCCTGCGGCCGTCCCGTCGTCGCCCTGGGCCGCGGCGGCGCGCTCGACACGGTCCTGGATGGCGAAACCGGCGTGCTGTTCGGCGACACCACGGTGGAGTCGCTCGCCGCGGGACTGAGGCGCGCCGCCTCGACGCCCTGGAATGCCGCGCGCATCCGCGCGCATGCCGAGACGTTCTCGCGCCGCCGATTTGTGGCCGAGATCGAGCAGGTCGTGGACGACACCATGCGCGCCCCGGCAGGCACCCGATGGTAAGGCGCCACAACCGCCTGCTGGTCGCCTTCCACGTCGGCGCCGACGCCGTGCTGGCGATGGCCGCCTTCCTGCTGGCGTACGTGCTGCGATTTGAATCGGGCCTGTTCGAGATCACCCGCGGCCAGCCGCCCATCGAGCAGTACTTCAGCGTGCTGCCGTTCGTGGCGCTGGTGGTGCCGACCGGCTTCTATTTCCAGGGCCTCTATCGCCTGCGGCGCGGCCGCTCGCGCATTGATGACTTCTTCAACGTGCTGGTCGGCAGCATCTTCGCCGTGGTCCTGGGCATTGTCAGCACGCTCTACTTCCAGGCCTACTACGCCTCGGACGTGCAGCGCGACACCGGCGCCTTCGAGGTGTCGCGCCTGGTGTGGGGCCTGTTCCTGGTCGTCAACATCGCGTTTGGTTACCTGTCGCGCAAGTTCATTCGCGAGGCACTGGAGCGGCGCTGGCTGGCGGGCGTCGGCCTGCGACGCATCCTGATTGCCGGCGCCGGCGAACTCGGGCGGGTCGTCGCCGATCGCATGCTCGAGCACCGCGAGCTCGGCTACCAGCTGGTCGGCTTCGTCGACGACAAGGCCGGCGGCGATCACCTCGGCTACCGCGGCCTGCCGCTGCTGGGCTCACTGAGCGAGGCGGCCGAGATCGTCGCCAACGAGAAGATCGACGACCTGTACGTGGCGCTGCCGCTTGAAGAGCACATGAAGCTGCTCGACCTGGTCGAGTCGACCAGCCGCGAGGGCGTCGACGTCAAGGTGGTGCCCGACCTGCTGCAGTTCATCGCGCTGCGAGCACGGCTCGAAGACCTTGACGGCGTGCCCGTCATCAACCTGAACGACGTCCCGCACCAGGGCCTGAGCGCGTTCATCAAGCGCGCGCTCGACATCGTGATCTCCGCCGGGGCGCTGGCGGCGATGGCGTTGCCGGGCCTGTTGATCTCGTGGCTGATCAAGCGCGACTCGCCCGGCCCGGTGTTCTACACGCAGGAGCGCATGGGCCTTGACGGCAAGCAGTTCCACGTCTACAAGTTCCGGACCATGCCGGTCGATGCCGAGCCCGAGGGGCCGGTGTGGGGCGACGAGAACGACCCGCGTGCCACCGGCGTCGGCGCCTGGCTGCGCGCCCACGACCTCGACGAATGGCCGCAATTCTGGAACGTGCTGGTCGGCGAGATGTCGATTGTCGGGCCCCGGCCCGAGCGGCCGTTTTTCGTCGAACAGTTCAAGCACCGCATTCCGCAGTACATGTTGCGCCACAAGGTGAAGGCCGGCATCACCGGCTGGGCCCAGGTCAACGGCTGGCGCGGCAATACCTCGCTCGAGAAGCGCATCGAGTACGACCTGTACTACATCGAGAACTGGTCGGTAACCCTGGACATCAAGATTATGTGGCTGACGCTGATTCGCGTGCTCACCCCTAACCGCGGGGCGGCATAATGCCTCGCGTCGTCATCACCGGTGCGGCCGGTTTCATTGGTTCGCACCTGTCGGAGGCGCTGCTCGATCGCGGCTTCTCGGTGGTGGGCGTCGACAACCTGCTGACCGGCGACCTGGCCAACATCGCGCACCTGCGCGATCGCAACTTCCAGTTCATCCGCCACGACGTCACCAACTACATCGACATCGATGGCCCGGTGGATTTCGTGCTGCACTGGGCCAGCCCGGCCAGCCCGATCGATTACCTCGAGCTGCCCATCCCGACCTTGAAGGTCGGCGCCCTCGGCACGCACAAGGCGCTCGGCCTGGCCAAGGCCAAGGGCGCGACGTTCCTGATTGCCTCGACCTCGGAGGTCTACGGCGACCCGCTGGAGCACCCGCAGAAAGAAACCTACTGGGGCAACGTCAACCCGATTGGCCCGCGCGGGGTCTACGACGAAGCCAAGCGCTTCGCCGAGGCGATCACGGTGGCGTATCGCCGCTACCACGACCTCGACACCAAGATCGTGCGCATCTTCAACACCTACGGCCCGCGCATGCGCGTGCGCGACGGCCGCGCGGTGCCCGCCTTCATGTCGCAGGCGCTGCTCAACCAGGACGTCACGGTGTTCGGGGACGGCTCGCAGACCCGCAGCTTCTGCTACATCAGCGACCTGGTCGACGGCATCATTCGCCTGATGCACTCGAAGGAAAACGATCCGATCAACATCGGCAATCCGCAAGAGATGACCATCACGCAGATCGCGCAGCAGATCATCGAGATGACCGGCTCGAAGAGCAAGATCATCTACAAGCCGCTGCCGACCGACGATCCGAAAGTGCGGCAGCCCGACATCACGCGCGCCCGCACGCTGCTCGGGTGGGAGCCGAAAGTGTCGCTCGAAGAGGGCCTCGGCCACACCATCGAGTACTTCAAGAAGAAGGTCCTGGGTTCGTAGTTGCCATTCACGACGCTCGGCCTCGGCGCCAAGATCACCACCGCCCTCACGGAACAAGGCTACGTCGAGCCAACGCCGATCCAGGCGAAGGCCATTCCGGTCATTCTCGAAGGCCGCGACATCATCGGCGTGGCCCAGACCGGCACCGGCAAGACCGCGGCTTTCGTGCTGCCGTTGCTCGAACGGCTGAGCGGGGCCCCGTCGCAGAAGCACATGCGGGCATTGGTCGTGGCGCCAACCCGCGAGCTGGTGGCGCAGATCGAGGAGAACATCCGCGCCTATGGCCGCCACCTGCCGCTGCGCTACGCCACCATCTTCGGCGGCGTCGGCGAGGGCTCGCAAATCCAGGCGCTGCGGCGGGGAGTGGACATCGTCGTCGCGACCCCGGGACGCCTGCTCGACCTGATGCAGCAGCGGCACGTGAACTTTGCCGACCTGCAGGTGATCGTCCTCGACGAAGCCGACCGCATGCTCGACATGGGCTTCCTGCCGCCAATCCGCAAGATCGTCGCCGCGACCCCCAAGGTTCGGCAGACGCTGCTGTTCTCGGCCACCCTGTCGAAGGAGATCGAGGCGGTCTCGAAGGAGTTCCTGAAGACGCCGGTGCTCGTCGAGATCGGCGCGCGCTCGACCCCGGTCGAGGCGGTCGCCCAGTGGATCGTCGAGGTCTCACAGGCGGCCAAGGTCCCCGCCCTGGTGCACCTGTTGAACGACGCCGCACTGGAGTCGGTTCTGGTGTTCTCGCGCACCAAGCACGGCGCCGACCGCATTGCCCGCAAGCTCGAAAGCGCCGGCATCCGCTGCGCGACGTTGCACTCAAACCGGACCCAGGGCCAGCGCATTCTCGCGCTCAAGCGCTTCAAGTCCGGCGACGTCCGGTGCCTCGTGGCCACCGACATCGCGGCGCGCGGCATTGACGTCGACGGCATCTCGCACGTGATCAACTACGACTTCCCGCCGCAGCCCGAAGACTACGTGCACCGCATCGGCCGGACCGGCCGGGCGCAGGCCATTGGCGATGCCATCAGCTTCGTCTCGCACGACGAAATGGACGACCTGCGGCGTCTCGAGCGTTTCCTTGGCCGCGGGATTACGCGGCGGAAGCTTGAAGGGTTCGTGGCCAACACGCCCCATCCGACCACTCCGGCCCCGGATGGCGGACGCTCGCACGCACGGCCGGGCGGACATCGTCCCGCCGCCGCGGGCGGCGGCGGATCCTGGCGGCCACGCGGCCCCGGTGGACGCCGCTCTGGCCCCACCGGCCGCCGCGGTCGCACGTAACGAGTCGCATCCACGCGACTGTCGCAGACGATGCGGCAAACGCATGAGTCTCAAGGCCGAGCTGGTCTGTAATTCCTTGTCATTGCGGCGTGAAACGCTTGCCGCCGGAGCGCCAGCGGGAGAACATGGCGCATTGTGCCCGGCCGCCTGCGCCCTCTCGTCCTGACCTCGCTCGCGTTGCTGACGGCCGCCTGTGGCGGAGGCTCGTCGGCCGCCTCTCGAGCCGCTGAGCCCGCTGCCGCCAAACCTGTCGCGGTCATGCGACTCGCGGACCAGGCGCTCGAGCGAACCGTCACGGTGACGGGCACGCTGGCGGCCGAAGAGCAGGTCACGCTCAGCCTGAAGGTGACGGGCCGGCTCGACGAGTTGCTGGTCGACCTGGGCTCGCCCGTGCGAAAAGGCCAGGTGCTCGCGCGGCTGACCCCGACCGACTTCGAGCTGCGGCTACGCCAATCGGTGGCCGCGTTGCAGCAGGCCCGCGCTCGACTGGGGCTCGATCCCACCGGCGAGGACGACACCATCGACATCACGCGCACCTCGCTGGTGCGGCAGGCACAGGCGGCGCTCACCGAGGCCCAGCGGCAGCGCGAGCGGGTCGCCACCTTCGTTGGTCGCGGCATCTCGGCCCGGGCCGATCTCGAGACGGCTGACGCGCAATTGGAAATTGCCGACGGCCGCCTCGAGGATGCGATGGAAGAAGTTCGCAATCGCCAGGCCGTGCTGGCCCAGCGCCGCTCCGAGGTCGCGCTCGCGCGGCAACAGCTCGACGACACGGTGCTGCGCTCGCCCATCGACGGCGTCATCCGCGAGCGCATGGCCTATGCCGGTGAGTACCGCGCGGCCGGCACGCCGGTGCTGACGGTGGTCCGGCAGAATCCGCTGCGCCTGCAGCTGGCCGTGCCAGAGCGCGTGGCATCGGGGCTGAAGGTGGGCCAGTTGGTGCGCGTCACCGTCGAGGGCGACGCCACGGCCCACGAAGGCCGCGTCGCCCGGCTCAGCCCGTCGATTACCGAAGGCACACGCACCTTGCCCATCGAGGCGGCCATCCCCAACCCCAACGGCGCGCTTCGGCCCGGCACGTTTGCGACCGCCGCCATCGTCACCTCGGAAGGGCGCGGACTGGTGATCCCCCAGGATGCGCTGGTCGTGTTCGCCGGTGTCGAGAAGGTGCTGGTCGTCAAGGACGGCAAGGCGCACGAGCAGCGCGTGCGAACGGGCCTGCGCTTCGGCGATCGCGTCGAACTGCTCGAAGGGGTCGCGGCCGGCGATCTCGTTATTCTGACCCCTGGTGGCCTGGCCGCCGGCTCGCCGGTCGTGGTCCAGTAGCCCGTCATGCGCGCACTCGCTGCCATCTGTATCAAGCGCCCGGTCTTCGCGACCATGCTCGTACTGGCGCTGGTCGTGATCGGCGGCGCCTCGTTCATGCGCCTCGGCGTCGACCGCTTCCCCGCCGTCGACCTGCCCAACGTGATGGTCCGCACCTCCCTCCCCGGCGGCTCGGTGGAGGAGGTCGAAAGCGAAATCTCGGACGTGCTCGAGGAAGCCGTCAATCGCGTGGAAGGCATCAGCGAACTGCGGTCGGTCTCGGCACCGGGCCAGTCGATGCTGAACATCCAGTTCAACCTCGACCGCAACATCGACACCGCCGCGCAGGACGTGCGCGACCGGGTCGGCGCGGTAGTCCGGCGGCTGCCCGACGACATCGAGCCGCCGATGATCCTCAAGCAGGACAGCGACAATTCGCCGGTTCTGTCGATTGCCCTCTCCGGCAACCTGTCGATCCGTGAGCTGACCGAGATTGCCGACAAGATCGTCAAGGTGCCGCTCGAGCGCTCGGCCGGCGTCGGCGAGGTGCAGATTGTCGGCGGCCTCGAACGCGCGATGAGCATCTGGGTGGACGCCGATCGTCTGGCCGCCTACCAGCTGCCCATCACCGAGGTGCGCGCCGCGCTGCAGCAGCAGAATGCCGACCTGCCGGGCGGCAACGTCACCACCAACCTGAACGAGCGCACGTTGCGCACCGTCGGCCGCTTCGCCGACGCCTCGCAGTTCAACGACCTGGTGATTGCCACCCGCAACGGCTCGCCCATTCGCATCAGCGATATCGGCCGCGCCGAAGACGGCACCAAGGAGCAGCGGTCGTTTGCCCGCCTCAACGGCGTCCCGACCGTGGTGCTCGATGTCCGGCGCCAGTCGGGCGCCAACACCGTCGCCATGATCGAGTCGGCCAAGGCCAGCCTCGAACGCGTGATGCCGCGGCTGCCGCCCGGGGTCAACCTCGAGATTGTCCGCGACCAGTCCATTCACATCTACGCCTCGTTGCATGAAATCAACGTGCACCTCGTGCTCGGCAGTATCCTGGCCTGCCTCGTGGTGTTCTTCTTCATGCGCGACTGGCGCGCCACCATCATCGCCGCGGTGGCCATTCCCACCTCGGTGATCTCGACCTTCGGCCTGATGGCGGCCCTGGGCTTCACGCTCAACACCGTCACCATGCTCGCGCTCGTCCTCATGGTCGGCATCGTCATTGACGATGCGATCGTGGTGCTGGAGAACATCTTCCGCTTCATCGAAGAGAAAGGCATGGCGCCGTTCGACGCCGCCCGCGAGGCGACCGCCGAGATCGCGCTGCCAGTGCTCGCCACCACCATGAGCCTGGTGGTGATCTTCATCCCGGTCTCGTTCATGTCGAGCATCTCGGGACGCTTCCTCTATCAGTTCGGCATTACCGCGGCCTGCGCCATCCTGGTCAGCCTGCTGGTGTCGTTCACGCTCACGCCGATGATGAGCGCGCGCATGTTCAAGGGCGGCGAGAAGCACGCTCATGACGATGCCGCCTCGCGGGCCGGGTTCTACGGCATCATCGACCGACTCTACGGCCGGGTATTGGCCGCCGCCCTGCATCACCGCCTGATGGTCGGGGCCGCCGCGCTGCTGGTCATGCTGTCGATCATCCCGCTCTACGGCATGGTGCGGCAGGACTTCCTGCCGCCGGGCGCCGACGAAGCGCAGTTCGAGATGAGCGTCGCCGCACCCGAAGGCGCCAGCGTCGCGGCCATGGACGACGTGATGCAGGCGATCGAAGGCGAGCTCAAGCAGGTGCGCGGCGTGCGCACCGTGCTCAGCACGATTGCCGGCGGGCCGTTCGGCACGGTCAACGAGGCGCAGGCCTTCGTCAAGATCGCGCCGCACGACGAGCGCGTCCTGTCGCTGACCCGCATTCTCACCGGCCTGGTCACCCTCAGCCCGCTCGAGCCGTTCCGCAACAACTACTCGCAGGCCCAGGTCATGCAGCAGATCCGCGGGCGCATGCGCAAGTTCGCCGATCTGCGCATCGGCGTGCGCAACCTGCAGACCATCAACATCGGCGGTGGCAACCGCGAGATCGACTTCGCCATTCGCGGCCCCGAGCTCGAGGCGCTGGCCGGATACGCGGAAGCGTTGCGGGCCAAGTCGGAGGAGATGGGAATTGTCGACGCAGACACCACCCTCAAGCTGAACAAGCCCGAGCTGCGCGCCCGCATTGACCGGGCCCGCGCCGCCGACCTGGGCGTGAAGACCCAGGATGTCGCCGCGGCTCTGCGCCTGATGGTCGGCGGCGACCAGGAAGTCACCCGGTTCCGCGACCCGCAGGCCGGCGAAGACTACGACGTGCAGCTGCGGCTGGCCGAAGACGACCGCATGGACCCGGACACCATTTCCCGCATCTACGTGCCGCGGGCCAACGGCGAAATGGTCCGCCTCGACTCGGTCGTGGTGCTCGAGGAAGGACAGAGCCCGTCACGCGTGGACCGCCTCGACCGTCAGCGCCAGGCCAACGTGCGCGCCGGCGTCGCTGCCGGGTTCGCGCTCGCCGACCGCCTCCAGGCCCTGCGCGATGCCTCAGCGGAACTGAACATGCCGGCCGCCTACACCACCGCCGTGAGCGGCCGTGGACGCGAACTCGAGCGCACGTTCCGCGAGTTCGGCTGGGCGTTCCTGCTGTCGATCGCGTTCATGTACATGGTGCTCGCCGCGCAGTACGAGAGCCTGCTGAATCCGTTCATCATCCTGCTCTCGCTGCCGCTGTCGCTGCCCTTCGCGTTGCTCTCGATCTACGCCAGCGGCAACACGCTGAACCTCTACTCGGCGCTGGGCATGCTGGTGCTGTTCGGCGTCGTCGCCAAAAACGCTATTCTGCAGATCGACCACACCCTGAACCTGCGCCGCCAGGGCATCGAGCGCGGCGAGGCGATTCTGCAGGCCAACCGCGACCGGCTGCGGCCGATCCTGATGACCACGCTGGCCCTGGTTGGCGGCATGCTGCCGCTCGCCCTCGGCAGCGGTCCTGGCGCCGAGGAACGACGCACCATCGCGATCGTCGTGATCGGCGGGCAGTCGCTGTCGCTGTTCCTGACGCTGGTGATGATTCCGGTCGCCTACGCGATCTTCGACGACCTGGCGGAGAAGCTGCGGGCGCGCCGCGGCGTCGTTGCGGCCTCGCCAGCTTCGCTCGCTCGGTAGGGCGAGCCTTCGCTTCGCTCAGGCTCGTGGGGCTCGGCGCTACGCGCCTCGTAGGGGTCGGCGGGCGCGCCCGCCTCCTGGGGGTTAACTTCCCCCACGAGGCCGCGCAGAGCGGCCGAGCCCCACGAGACCGCGCGAAGCGAGGGCGAGCCCCACGCCGAGCGCCGCAGGCGCGAGGCGCCTACTTGTTAATGATCCGCGCCAGCCGCCACACGTAGTCAACCCACGAAGCGATCGTGATCGCCAGCGAGGTCCAGATCGCCGCCTCGACCCACTTCGACGGGTAGCCGAGGTAGTTGAAATACATCACCACCACGCACGACACCACGAAGGTGGCGGTCGCGACCTTGCCGAGCGGCGATGGCCGGAAGGTGCGCGGACCAATCGCCAGGTTGACGATGGCGACGGTCAGCAGGATGCCGACGTCGCGGCTGATCACGGTGATGGTGAGCCAGAGCGGCAGGCGGTTGACCAGGCCGATGTTCGGGAGGGTCAGGACCACGAAGGTGGCGCCAATCAGAAGCTTGTCGGCAATCGGATCGAGCCAGGCGCCCAGGTCAGTCTTGCCGCTGGTCTTGCGCGCGGCGAGGCCATCGAGCAGATCGGTAATGCCGGCGAAGATGAACGTCAGGAGCGCCCAGCCAAACTCGCCGTACAGCATCAGCAGCACGAACACCGGCACCAGCAGCATGCGCAGCATGGTGAGCTGGTTGGCCAGCGTAAAGACCTGCGTCGCGGTCATGGCCGGGCCAGCGCCTCGATGCGGCCAATGATCTCCATGGCTTCGGCGCCAGTCACGTTTCGCAGCAGGTCAAAGTTGCCGGACGCCAGCGGCATCACGCCGGCGGCGACGGCCTGTGACACGTACGGATAGCTCAGGTGACCCGCGGGCACGTCGTTGACGGCGACCTTCGTGCCCTGCCACTTCTTCAGCAGTTCGGGCTTGGCCGCACCGACCAGTCCCAGCAGACGTGACACGGTCAGCGCCAGTTCACCCCGCCGGACTCTGAGCCCCGGCCGGAATTCGTAGTTCGGCAGCGGATCCATGATGCCGGCGCGCGCGACGGCCGTGATCCACTGCTGAGCCCAATGGCCACGCACGTCGGTGATGATCAACTGCCGGGTCCGCGCCCGGGCCACCAGTGCTTCGAGCCGGATGCCGATCAGCGCGGCGATCTCGCCGCGCGCGACGCCGGTGTTAGCGGGAATCGCGCGATACTCGGCCGGCAATTTCATGAGCGCGGCCCGGTTTCGTACCCGTGCCACCACGCTGTCAGGCACCTCGCCCAGGTCGACCGCTCGAGCGCGCTCGTAGGCGGACAACGCGCCGACCACGTCATCGTTGGCTTCCAACAGGGCGCCAATGGCCGCCCATGATCGCGCATCGTTGGCGTCGAGGTCGACTGCGCGGCGATACTGCTCGAGGGCCGCGACCGCATCCCCTGCTTTCTGCTCCACCGCCGCCAGGTCGCGATAGAGAAAGGCCGAGTCCGGCGATGCGGCAATCGCCTGTTGGTAGGCCGAACGGGCTTCGGACCACCGCCCGCCCTTGGCAGCCGACGTGGCCCGGGCCAGCATGTCCTGGGTGGCGCGGAAGCGCAGCACGTCGATGCGACCCTTGAGATCGACGAGCGACGGGTCGGCAGCCAGCGCCGCCTCGAAGCTGACCAGGGCCTCACCGACCCGCTCCACCTCGAGCAGCGCCTGCCCCCGGCCGACCAGTGCCGGCACGTAGGTCGCGGCGGCCGCCAGCGCGCGATCGAAGGCGGTCAGCGCGTCAGCCTCGTTGCCGCGCGCGAGCGCCACGTAGGCCAGGGCGGCGTCGGCCGGAAAGAAGGCGGCCTGCTGCTTGAGCGCCGCGGCAAACTCGCGCTCGGCGTTGCGCAGGTCGCCAAGCTGCAGGTACTGCCAGCCGCGATCGAGGCGGGCCGACTGCGCCGGCAACGTGCCCTCGGGGACGGCCGGGAACATGAAGTCGGGATGCTTCGGCGCCCCGACCAGGGCGGGCGGCGCCTTGGGCGCACACGCCGCCATCACCAGCCCCGACACGAGGACGCCTGCCAGCAGGATCCGCCTAACCACGACGTCCCCTGGCTTTCGGGCCTTTTGGCGCAGCCGGCGTGGCCATGCCCACCATGGGCAGCAGCCGGCGCGGCAAGTCGACTTCGAGCGTGGCGTGATCGCCCATGGTGGCGTGGCTGTGGACGGTGGCGTGACGGTAGACCCAGGCCAGCCGTTCGGCCTGCGCGGGATCCGAGAGGTCGAGATCGAGCGTGACCCGCTGTTGATCGAGGGCCAGCCGCGACGCCACGCTCTCGAGCAGGTCGCCACAGCCCTGGCCGGTGGCAGCCGAGATCAACAGGGCCGACGGATCGGCGTCCTGCAAGCGGCGCCGCTCGTCGGCCGACAACTGGTCGACCTTGTTGTAGACCTCGACGCGCGGCACCAGGTGTGCCCCGACTTCCTCGAGCACCCGCGTCACCGCGGCCATGTGCCGCTCACGTTCCGGGTTCGACGCGTCGATCACGTGCAGCACGAGATCGGCATCGGCGGTTTCTTCGAGCGTGGCGCGAAACGCTGCCACCAGCGTGTGCGGCAGGCGATCGATGAAGCCCACCGTGTCGCTGACCAGCAGCTCGCGCCGGTCCGGCAACGAGACTCGCCGCACCAGCGGATCCAGCGTCACGAACAGCGCGTCCGAGGCCTCGGCGTCCGACTTGGTCAGCCGGTTGAACAGGGTGGTCTTGCCCGCGTTGGTGTAGCCGACCAGCGCCACGGTCGGCGCATCCATCTTGTGGCGGCGTTCGCGCAGCTGGGTCCGGCGGCGGCGGACGACATCAATCTCGTCCGACAACGTCTTCATGCGGACACGAATGCGCCGCCGATCCGCCTCGAGCTTGGTTTCGCCGGGGCCGCGGGTGCCGATGCCGCCGCCCTGCTGCGACAAGCCGGCGGTCGCGCCAATCAGGCGCGGCAGCAGGTACTTGAGCTGCGCCAGTTCGACCTGCAACTTGCCCTCACGGGTGCGGGCGCGCCGGGCAAAAATGTCGAGAATGAGCTGGGTGCGATCGACGACCTTGCGGCCCACCCGCTTGGTGAGCTCGCGCAGCTGCGCCGGCGACAGCTCGTTGTCAAAGACGATGACGTCGGCGTCGGCCTCGGCGGCGGCCGCGGCCAGCACGTCGACCTTGCCGCTGCCGAGAAAGGTCGCGGAGTCCGGTTTGGGGCGTTCCTGCAGCACGCGCAACACGACCCGGGCGCCGGCGGCTTCCGCCAGGCCGCCCAGCTCTTCCAGGGAGTGTTCGGCGTCGATCCGCCGCGCGCCGCCGGTGACCAAGCCGACCAGCGCTGCTCGCTCGACGAGCACGACACGGCGAGTACTCATTGCTGCAATGATTTTACTCCACAACTTATAATCGACAGACCGATGACCGATACCGTAGCCGCGTTTCCCAGGGCGCTCGAAGCCTATCCCGAGGTCGCCGGTGGCCTGTGGCAGGTGCTCGCGGCGCGCATCGAAGCCGAGCCATTCAACGCCATCGCCACGGCGATCTTCGTCCTTGCGGTCGCGCACACCTTCGTCGCCGCGCGCTTCAACAAGGCCGCGCATCATGTCCAGGAGGCCAGCAACGCGCGGCTCGCCGCGGCCGGGCTGCCGCCACGGCCCAGCGTACGCGCCGAGGTGCTCCACTTCTTCGGTGAGATTGAAGTGGTCTTCGGCTTGTGGGGCCTCCCCCTGATGGCCGCGATCATGTGGTCGCGGGGGTGGGACACGGCCAAGCACTACGTCAACGACACCGTGATCTACACCGAACCCATGTTCGTGGTCGTGATCATGGCGCTGGCCTCGACGCGCCCAGTGGTCGTGCTGGCTGAGTCGGTCCTGCGCCGGGTGGCTCAGCTCGGTCGCTGCACGCCCGCCGCCTGGTGGTGCACCATCCTGATCGTCGCGCCGTTGCTCGGTTCGTTCATTACCGAACCGGCGGCCATGACCATCGCGGCACTGCTGCTCGCGCGCCAGTTCTACGATCTGCAGCCCTCCATGCGGCTGCGCTATGCCACGCTCGGGCTGCTGTTCGTCAATATCTCGATCGGGGGGACCCTCACGCATTTCGCCGCCCCGCCGGTATTGATGGTGGCCCGCACCTGGGAGTGGGACACCGCCTTCATGATCAGCCACTTCGGCTGGCGCTCCACGATTGCGATCGTGGTCTCGACGGTGCTTTACCTGCTCGCCTTCCGCAAGGAGTTCACGGACCTGGCGGCGCGCCAGCCGGTCCCGGAACGTGAAGCACCCGCCGAAGAAGCTGAAGAAGGCCAGAGCCTGCTGCCCATCCCCTGGTGGGTCACCGCCGTCCACCTGGGCTTCATGGCCTGGACGGTGCTGAACGCGCACTACCCGGCGTTGTTTGTGGCCGGCTTCCTGTTCTTCCTGGGCTTTGCGCGAGCCACGGCGGCGTACCAGAGCATGCTCGACATCAAGACGCCGCTGCTCGTCGGGTTCTTCCTGGCGGGGCTCGTGCTGCACGGCGGCCTGCAGGGCTGGTGGATTGCGCCGGTGTTGTCGAGCCTGGGCGAGACGCCGCTGTTCTGGGGCGCGACGGCGTTGACCGCGTTCAACGACAACGCCCTCATCACCTACCTGGCAACGCTGGTGCCCAATCTCGACGAAAGCTTCAAGGTGGCTGTCGTCGAGGGCGCCGTCACCGGCGGCGGGCTCACCGTGATCGCCAACGCGCCGAACCCGGCCGGGCAGGCCCTGCTGGGCCGCTTCTTCAACGGCCCGATCAACCCGCTGTGGTTGTTCGTGGCGGCCGTGATTCCGACGCTGATGGCGGCCGCGGCATTTCGGCTCCTCTGAGGAGGTCCGGCTAACCGCCTCCGCCAAGGCTTCGGCGCTCAAGAAGCCGGACGCCACATTCCTTGGACTAGCTGTCGGCGAGCGGCGCCTCGTTCGAAACATCGGTGGGCCGTGATCGCAGTCGGCGGGCGACCAGGGCGGCCAGGACGACGAGCAACACGACGTCGGCGACGAACACGTAGCGCAGCCCCGAACCGCCGATGAAACCGGCCACCACCGGGCTGACCGCCAGCCCGATCAGGGATGCGGTTGTCATGATGCCAAAGCCGGTGGCGTGGGCGTCGGCCGGCAGGAGTGCTCCGGCCACCGAGTAGATGCTGGTCGTCGCAACGCCAATCGCCAGGCCCACCGCGATCATCGAGACGGCGACCAGCCACAGCGTCGGCGCGACCACGATCGTCGCCAGGGCCACCGCGGCGGTGGCGGTACCCGTGACAATCACATCCTTGGCCGAACGATTCTTCAAGAGCCGCGCGGCCAGCTGCGACCCGAACGCCGCCGAGACGGCGCCCAACGAAAACAGGATGCCCGAGACGATCGGCACGCGTTGCGGCTCGACGCCGACCTGTGCGACAAACAGCGGCAACACCGGACCAAAGCTGCGATCAACCGTCTGCAGGCCGAAGATCACGAACAGGGCCAGGACGAACCCCGGCAACCGCAGCAACCCCGAGAGCACTTCCCACCCGCCGCGGTTGGCATTCTCGGCTCGCACGATCGGCGGATCCTTGTAGACCACCAGGATCAACGCCAGGGCCGCGACATAGAACGCGGCGGCGAACAGGAAGGCGTTTCGCAGGCCGACCAGCGGCGCCAGCAGGCCGCCGATGACGGGGCCGATGGCCGGCCCGAGCCGATGGCCGGTCTGCACCGCGCCAATCGCTCGCGCCATGCGGTCGCGCGGCACCGACTGGGCGGCCATCGAGATCGTGAGTGCACCGTAGCCGGCAAACACCCCCAGGAGGGCCCGCAAGGCCAACAACTGCCACGGCGCCGTGACGAAGGCCATCGCGGCCTTGGTGAGAATGAAGGCCGTCAGCGACCTGATGACGAGGAGCTTGGTGCCGTACTTGTCGCCGACGCGGCCCCACAGCGGAGCGCTGATCGCGGTGACCGTCGGCGTGGCGCCGAGCGTCAGCCCGGTCCACATGGCGATCTCGCCGACGTCAGTGACCCCCAACTCGGCGATGTAGAGCGGCAGGAACGGCATGACCAGCGTGAAGCCGGTGAAGCCGATGCCGCCGGCGGCCGCGGCGGCAAGGACGTTCCTTCTCGACTGGCGTTCGTCCAATCAGAATCGGATCTTGACCGACGGCCCCGGGTACACCGAGATACTGTCGATGAACCGGATGCGATGCGGGTTGGTCTGCATCACGACAGAACTGGTGCGGATGCCGGCGCCGAAGAACTGCACGCCCTTCATCAGCGAGCCATCGGTGACCCCGGTGGCCGCGAACACGATGTCCTTGCCGCAGGCCAGGTCTTCGGCCTTGTAGATCTTCTTGAAGTCCTTGATGCCCATGGCGGTGCATCGCTCTTCGTCCTCGGGCTTGGCCACGACCAGGCGGGCGAAGATCTCGCCGTTCAGGCAGCGCATGGCGGCGGCGGTCAGCACGCCTTCCGGCGCGCCACCGGTGCCCATCACCGCGTGGACCCCGGTGCCCGACACCGCGGCCGCGATACCCGCCGACAGGTCACCGTCGCCGATCAGGCGGATGCGTGCGCCGGTCGCGCGAATCTCGGCGATCAACTTCTCGTGGCGAGGCCGGTCGAGCACCACCACGGTCAGCTCATCCACCTGGCGGCCCAGGCTGCGGGCAATCGCGCGCAGGTTCTCGCGCACCGGCGCGTCGAGGTCAACCAGGTGCTTCGAGGTGGGCCCGACCACCAGCTTCTCCATGTAGAGGTCGGGGGCGTGCAGCAGGCCGCCCTTCTCGGACGCGGCCAGCACGGCAATGGCGTTGGCCGCGCCGGTGGCGCACAGGTTGGTGCCCTCGAGCGGATCGACCGCGATGTCGACTTCATCCCACGCGCGGCGGTTGGTCTTGTCCTTGTGCGCCAGCCCGACCTTCTCGCCGATGTAGAGCATGGGCGCTTCGTCACGCTCGCCCTCGCCGATCACGATGGTGCCGTCAATCGGCACCGTGTCCATCTCGCGGCGCATGGCCTCAACCGCGACCTGATCCGAGCCGTGGCGATCGCCCTGGCCCATGGTGTGCGCGCAGGCAATGGCGGCCTGCTCGGTGACGCGGAGAAACTCGAGGGAGAGATCTGATTCCATGATTTGGGATCTGGTGATTCTGGGATCTGGTGATTTGGGCCGCGAACAGCAAATCGTATCAAAATTACCCGGCCAGGCGCACGATCACCGGGGCGCCTCTCGTGAGGGCCAGCCGGGCCGCGGCGTCTCCGGCGTTGACGGCGACTTCAAGGTGATCCGTGCTGCCAAACAGTGCACACACCTCGCCGGCCGGCGCCTCGGCGTAGGTGGCCACTACGCGGGCAATGTCGTGACCGGCCGCGCGAACCGTAATCGCGCCGCCGCCGGCCAGCTGCTCGAACGCGCGACGGTCGATGTTGGTGATCAGGTTGCCGAAGCGATCGACGCGCACGACTTCCCCGCTGATCTGCGTGGCCTCGACCGCCGGCTGCGGCAGGTCCAGGACGTGATAGTCGGACACCCCCTTGCCGAGCGATGCCAGCGCAATGCCCTTGGCCAGCCACCCCGCGGCCGGGGCAAACCGGTCGCGGCCCTCAAACGTGCGGCTCACGGTCGGCCGGGCGTACTTCCGCTCGGTCAGTTCCACCACCTTCCGGGGCGGGGTCTCCCGCCATACCGCCGACAGCACGCCGTTGTCCGGCGCCACGAACCGGTAGTCGCCGGTGTCGGCGGCAATGCCGCGGCGCGCCGACCCGACCCCGGGATCAACCACCACAAGAAACACCGTGCCGTGAGGAAAGTAGCGATAGCACGCGGCCAGTTCCAGCGCGCCGGCCATGACGTCGTGCGCGGGAATGTCGTGGCCGATATCCACCAGCGTGGCATCGGGGCACACCCCGAGCACGACCGCCTTCAACGTGCCGGCGTAGTGATCGCGCGTGCCGAAGTCGCTGAGAAAGGCAACGATCGGTCGGGCCATGAATGCCCGGACCCTAGACGCGTGGCGCGGGTTTGCGGAAGAGCATCTCGCGGAGCTTGCTCTTCATGAGGAAGGAATCGGTGACGCGCAGATCCTTGAACAACTTGATGATGTCGCCGTTCAACAGGCTGCGCTGGCGCGGTCGCAACGCCGGGTAGGTGCGGTAGCGCAAGGTCGACTCATCGACGACCACATACTTCGTGTAAACCTGGTCGCGTGTCTCGGCCGTGCTGAACAACCCGAGCAGGCACCCGTCGGCTTTCAGCAAGCGGCACAGGGCCGTGGCCAGCGCCTGCGCGGCCGGACGATCGAGATAATCGAGCACATCCCAGCAGAGGATGCCGTCGACCGACCCCGGCGCCTGCGTAAACCGTCCGGCAAAGTACTCCGGCAGCAGTTCGAGCTTGCCTTCCTTGACGTGGCGGTCGATGTCGGCGGCCACGTCCTCCACGCGAATGCGGCAGCCCAGTTGCTCGCCAAAGAACGTGACGTTGCTGCCGACGACAGGACCGAGATCGAGAATGAGGGGATTGTCCGAACCGTGCAGGCAGGTCAGGAACTTCTGGAGTGCCTTGGTCGGATAGGACGCCTCCGCGACTTGCGTCACGGAGGAATCCACCACCGTCGCCGCGTCGCCCGTTCGACGCGGCCCGAGAATTCCGAACAAATCGGTCAGCGACCTGGCGTCAGCCATGACAGCTTCGTTTACGCGCCGACCTTCTGTGTCTGGGGCTGTGCCGCGGGCGCACTCGGCTTGGCCTGCGCCTTGGCGCCGGCCCGCTGCATGTCGACGGCGCCGCGGAAGTGCGCGCCCTCGGCTATGGCGACGCGCGGCGAGGCGATGTCGCCATCGACGGAGCCGTTGTCGCGAATGTCGACCTTCTCCGACGCCGTCACATTGCCCGTGACTTCACCGAGCACCACGACCGCCTTGGCGAAGACTTCGGCCTTGATCTTGCCGTTCGGGCCAATGGTCAGGACGTTGTCCTTCAGATCGATCCGGCCTTCGACGTGCCCTTCGATGGTCAGGTCTTCGCTGCCGCTCAACTCACCCTTGATGATGACGGACTTTCCGATATTCACGTTGTCTCTCCCAATTTGTTGGGTTCGCGGCTCACTGGCAACCGGCGCTGCTGCAGCTGGCGCCGAGGGCGCAGCTGCCGGAGTTTGCGCCGGTGGCGTGGCCGGTTTGACCGACTCATCCCGCTTCCACATCGCTGAAACCTCCCCCTCTGCTGGAATAACCGCGCGAGGGTGCCGTTAAATTTATGAAACCCGGGGAAGTGGGTTCCGGTGTCTGAAGTCTGGCCAGTATAGAAGCCCCTGCAAACCGTTGTCTACCCCTTTTATTGCTGAGAGTTAGCAGGAATGTTACGATCCTCTTTCGCCCCATGCGGATCTATCTGGACCATAACGCGACCACCCCGCTCGACCCATTGGTGGCCGACCGGATGACCCATGCGCTGCGCGAGGTCTGGGGCAACGCCTCCAGCGTGCATCATTTCGGTCAACAGGCCAAAGCGGCCCTGGATGAAGCGCGTGGCTCGGTCGCCAGCCTGCTTGGCGCCGATGCGTCTGAAGTCGTGTTCACCGCCGGCGGCACCGAGAGCGATAACATCGCCATTCGCGGTGCGGCCGAGGCGCTCGAGCCGAGCGGCCGGCGACACCTGATCACCTCGGCGATCGAGCACGAAGCCGTGCTCAACACCATGAAGGCGCTGGCGAATCGCGGCTGGCGTGTCACCGTGCTGGCCGTGGACGCCACTGGCATTGTCAGCAGTGATCGCTTGCGCGAGGCGATGACAGACGACACCGCACTGGTCTCGGTGATGCACGCCAACAACGAGATCGGCACCATTCAGCCGATTGCCGAACTGGCGGCGATCGCCCACGAGCGCGGCGCGCTGTTCCATACCGACGCCGTGCAATCGGCCGGTAAGCTGCCGCTGGACGTGCGGGTGCTTGGCGTCGACATGGCCTCGATCGCCGGCCACAAGGTCTACGGCCCCAAGGGCACCGGCGCGCTGTGGTTGAAGCGCGGCGTCCGCCTGGCGCCGCCCTCGACCGGCGGCCGTCAGGAGCGCAATCGCCGCGCCGGCACCGAGAACGTGCCAGCCCTGGTGGGCTTCGGCGTGGCGACAGAGGTGGCGAAGGCCAAGCTGTCGGGCGAAGGCGAGCGGCTGACCGCACTGCGCGACCGCCTCGAAGCCGGCATCCTGGCGGCGGTCTCCGGCAGCGAGCGCAATGGCGCCGCCTCCCCGCGCGTGCCCAACACCACCAACATCAGCATCGAGCGCGTCGAGTCTGAATCGCTGTTGATTGGCCTCGACCTCGCCGGCATCGCGGTGTCATCGGGATCGGCCTGCTCGTCGGGTACACTCGAGCCATCGCACGTGCTGAAGGCCATGGGCCTGTCGCACGGCCGCACGCTCGGCTCGATTCGCTTCAGCCTCGGCGCATCGAACACCGAGGCAGACGTCGACCGGGTACTCGAGGTCCTGCCGCCGCTGGTCGAAAAGCTGCGCAGCCTCACCACCGTCGGCGGCCGAAAATAGGAACACGAAGAGCCCTTCGTGGCCTTCGTGATCTTCGTGTTAAGGAATTGATTACATGCGGATTGTCGTAGCCATGTCGGGCGGCGTGGATTCATCGGTCGCCGCGGCCCTGCTCGCCGAGCAGGGTCACGACGTGATCGGTGTGTCGATGCAGCTCTATGACCAGGGGCAAACCACCGCCTCGGGACAGAAGGCGTTCGGCACCTGCTGCACCATCGACGATCTCTACGACGCGCGCCGCGTCGCCGCCACCATCGGCATCCCCCACTACATCGTCAATTTCGAATCGCAGTTCGGTGAGCACGTCATCGCGAACTTCGTGCGCGAGTACGTCTCGGGCCGGACACCGATTCCCTGCTCGCACTGCAACAGCGAACTGAAGTTCGCCGAGCTGCTGGATCGCGCGCAGGCCTACGATGCCGACCGGCTGGCCACGGGGCACTACGCGCGCATCGAGCAGGACACCGCGGGCCGGTACCACCTGTATCGTGGCGCCGACAATTCGAAGGACCAGACCTACTTCCTGTTTTCGTTGACGCAACCGCAGCTGGCGCGGGCGGCCTTTCCGGTCGGCCACCTCGACAAGGACACCGTGCGCGCGCACGCGCATCGGCTGAAGCTGCAGGTCGCCGCCAAGCCCGACAGCCAGGAGATCTGCTTCGTCCCCGATGGCGACTACGCGGCGTTCGTCGAGCGCAAGGCGCCGGACGCGCTGCGGGCCGGCACCGTGGTCGACAACGACGGACGCGTGCTGGGCACGCATGGCGGCGTGCATCGCTTCACCATCGGCCAGCGCAAGGGCCTGGGCCTGTCGTCGAGCGAGCCGCTGTATGTCCTGGAGATCAAGCCGGACCAGGCGCAGGTCGTGGTGGGGGCGAAAGACGCGCTGGGCCGCACCCGGCTCGAAGCGTCCACCGTCAATTGGGTGAGCGGTGTGGCGCCGGCCGACTGGCTGGGGATCACGGCCCAGATCCGCCATCGCCATGCGGCGGCGCCGGCCCGGGTCCGCGCCACAGACGAAGGGCGTGTCGAACTCGAGTTCGACACGCCCCAAACCGCCGTGACGCCTGGCCAGGCGGTCGTCTTCTATGACGGAGACGAAGTCCTGGGCGGCGGTTGGATCGACTGACGCTAGGCGTGCGCCGCGGTCGCCTCGTGAAGGGTTCCTGACAGGAAACGCTCGGCATCGATCGCGGCCATGCAGCCGGAACCGGCCGCGGTCACCGCCTGGCGATAGATGTGGTCCTGCACATCGCCGGCGGCAAACACACCCTCGACACTCGTCCGCGATCCGTCGTGCGTCTTCAGGTAGCCGTTGTCGTGCAATGCCAGCTGCCCCTTGAACAGGGCCGTGTTCGGCACGTGGCCAATCCCGATGAAGACCCCGTCAACGGCCAACTCGCTGGTCTCGCCGGTCTGGATGTTCTTGAGGACCAGCGACGTGACCTCGCCCTTGTCGATGTCCTTGATGTCGACCACCTCGGTGTTCCAGATGAACGAGATGTTGGGCATCGACATGGCCTTGTCCTGCATCACCTTCGAGGCGCGCAGGCTGTCGCGGCGATGGATGACGGTCACCGAGGTGGCCAGCTTCGACAGGTAAATCGCCTCTTCCATGGCGGTATCGCCGCCGCCGACCACGGCGACCGGGCGGCCTTTGAAGAAGAACCCGTCGCAGGTCGCGCAGGTTGAGACGCCACGGCCCGACAACTTCTTGTCGACCCCGAGATCCAGCCACTTGGCCGACGCGCCGGTCGCCACGATCAACGTCTGGGCCGAGTACTGCGTCTTGCCCATCGCGATGGTAAACGGCCGCTGCGACAAATCCACGGACGACACGTCGCCCTGGATGATCTCGGCGCCAAACCGCTCGGCTTGCGCGCGCAGCTCGCTCATGAGGTCCGGGCCCATGATGCCGTCGCGATAGCCGGGCCAGTTCTCGACCATGGTGGTGAGCATGAGCTGACCACCCGCCTCGATGCCCTCAATGACCAGGGGCTTCAGGTTGGCGCGGGCGGCGTAGAGCGCCGCCGTCAGTCCGGCCGGGCCGGACCCGATGATGATGACCTGTCGCTCTGCCATTAGAGATGTTTGTCGATCATCTTTGCGAGATCGTCCTTGTTGGCCAGGCCGACCACGGTTTCCTTGAGATCGCCGTCCTTGAACAGCAGCAGCGTCGGAATGCCGCGCACCATGAACTTGCTGGGCGTCATCGGGTTCTCGTCGATGTCGACCTTGGCCACGGTGGCCCGGCCGCTGTACTCATCCGCGAGTTGGTCCACGATCGGCGCAATCCGCCGGCACGGCGCGCACCAAGTTGCCCAGAAATCCACCAGCACGACGCCCTTTTTGACCGACTCGCCGAAATCCGCGTCGGTCAGCGCCTTCACATTCTCGGATGCCATTAATTGCCCTCTACCCTTTTGGATGCCGGTGCCTCGGAAAAGACACCGGGTGTCTTTTTCCCTTTGCCTCCGGAAAAAGACACCCGGTGTCCTCTCCCCAAGCGTCGGTATATTTTGACATATTCGGCTGCCGAGCGGTTCCACGAGAAGTCCGCGCGCATCCCGTTGGTCTGCAGCCGGGTCCAGACCTTCTTGTTCTGGAATGCCGCCAGCGCCGACTCGAGCGTGCGCAGCATCACGCCCGGCTCGTACTCCGAGAACAGGAACCCTGTCCCCTGCCCGTTCTTCGGGTTGTACGGGCGCACGGTGTCCACCAGACCGCCGACCGCCCGCACAATCGGCACCGTGCCGTACCGCAAGCTGTACATCTGGTTCAAGCCGCACGGTTCGAATCGTGACGGCATGAGGAACATGTCGGCGCCGGCCTCCACGAGATGCGCCCGCTGCTCGTCGAAGCCGATGAAGGCGCTGATGCGGTCGGGCCGCCACTGCGCCAGCCGCCGCCACATCTCCTGGTAGTGCGGCTCGCCGGTGCCGACGATCGTGAACGTGGCATCGAGCGAGGCCAGTTCTCCGGCCACCGCCGCGATCAGGTCCAGGCCCTTCTGGTCGACCATGCGCGAGACCATGCCGACAATCGGCCGCGCCATGGTCTCGTCAGTCACCGCGAGGCCGAAGCGCTCGAGCAAGGCACGTTTCGAGGCCGCCTTTGCCGGCAGGCGGCCGACGTCGAACGGCTCCGGCAAGTGCGGGTCGGCCGCCGGGTTCCATTCGTCGGGATCGATACCGTTCAGAATGCCAGTGAGCCGATCGCGGCGCGCCCGAATGACGCCGTCGAGGCCATGCCCGTACTCGGGTCGTTGAATCTCGT